>MAAC01019056.1_pt1 | contig 48142 bp, 56 predicted proteins | sample 1115981 | NCBI WGS metagenome assembly MAAC01 (sample SAMN04961126, study PRJNA320927) | seawater metagenome | isolation source: sample BD02T64 sea water enriched with oil for 64 days | place: USA:Gulf of Mexico | collected 2013-07-27 | reverse complement strand
CCACCAAATCTGTAGTTAAATCCGATATAAGCAGTTCGGCTATCTCCTCTAAATTGTCCACTTTGTGTAAATGGAGTAGTAGAATCAAATCTAAACCTTGCAGTTCTAAAGATATCATTTACTCTAAAGTTAATGTTTCCTTTTCCTTCCAATACTTTATAGCTAGCTCCAGTATTTACCATCCACATATCTTTCATGTTGAATTGTAGGTTTTTTCTTGCACCTCTAAACATGGTAAACAATTGAAAACGTAATTTTTTAGATGCTGTAAAACTATTGCTCAATCGAACATTAAATGCACTGTTAGTAACTTCTTTGTTTGTGTCTTCAACAACACCTTTTTGTGTTTGAGAGTAAAAATCCATATTCGCATTTGCTCTCCACCATTTTGTTACTCTATAACTTATAGAAGCTTCTAAACCGTATCTGTTGTTTGCATCAAAATTTGCATCAGACTTGATTTGTTTTGTGTCTGTTGGATCATTATCATCCTTATATAATATTGTAGAGATTTCATCATTTACTCTTCTAAAGAATGTTCCGAAGTTTAACGATCCTCCTTTTATTTTTCTGGTATAGTTAACTTCAAATGAATTGGTAAATTGTGGTAGTAAATCAGGGTTTCCTAAAGATGTGATTAATTCAGTACTCCATTGTCTAATTGGGTTTACCTGTTGTATAGAAGGTCTGTCAACTCTTCTACTATAACTCACTTGAAACTGGTTTTTGTCTGAAGGGTTATAAGTAAAGAATGCCGATGGATATACACTAAAAATATCACTTGTGTAAGGTTTATCACCATTAGTATCTTCCTTAAATAATCCATCTACATTATATTGCTCAAAACGTGCCCCTAATTGCATGGTGATTTTGTCAAACTTATGACCATAATTGATGTATGCTGAATACATTTTTCTGTCATAAGAAAAAGATGAATTCAATGCGTTAGTATTGTTATTTACATTGTCAGTTTCGTTAATTCTAATCTCAGCACCCAATTCTAATTTTCCATTTTTAGAGATAGGGTTTGTGTAATCTACATTGAATAATGTATTACTTCTTTTGTTAGAAATGTCTTCTGTACCAGTATTTCTTACTGCATATTCTGGAGAATCTGAATCAGAATACGTAGCTTCAAATTCAATATTATGCCCCTTTTTAGCGAAATCTAATTTGTAGTTCACGTTATATACACTTGAACGACTTCCGTCTGAGGTAGAGGTAAATGGAGAATTAATTCTTAGAGTTCCATTTGGCTCAAATATATTTGTGTCTCCAGTTCCAACACCATCTGCAAAGTTTTGAGTTGTATAAAACGATAAGGTATTTTTCTCGTCAAGGTAAATATCTGCTCCAAGCTTAATTAAATGAGAAGTGTTGTCATTTAAAAAATTGAATTGTTGTCTAGAAGCATTTTCTCCGGTTCTAACAACTTGCCCATTTCCACCATTTTTACCAGTATTGAATCCGTAGTTGGTATAAAAATTTACTTTACCAGTTTTATAGTTCATGTCTAAAGAACCGTTACCACGAGTATTTATTCCTTGTGTAATTCCTGTATTTATAGATCCGTTAAAACCAATATTAGCGTTCTTATTTAAGATGATATTGATAATTCCACTCATTCCTTCTGGATTGTATTTTGCAGATGGGTTTGTAATTAATTCAATACTTTTAATAGAGGTAGAAGGTATTTGTTGTAACAATTGAGCAGTACTCATGTTTGTTGGCTTACCATCAACCAATACTCTTACATTCTCGTTTCCTCTTAAGCTTAAGTTTCCTGTTTGGCTATCTACACTTACAGATTGTACATTGTTTAACAACTCTGCTGCTGTTGCACCCGCAGAAGTTAAATCTTTACCAACGTTGATTACTTTTCTGTCTATCTTTTGAACAACAGTAGAAACTTCTGCTCTAACAACGACTTCATCTAATGTAGTTGCGTCTTCTGATAAGGGAATGGTTCCAAAGTTGATTTTTCTTTTTTTATTGTTAATTGTAATTTCTCTTGAATATGTTTTGTATCCAATAAATTGAACTTCTAATATGCTAACTCCTTCAGGGATGTTTTTAATTTTAAACTTCCCATCTAATTCGGTTATGCCACCTGTAATAATTTTTTTAGAGACGTCTCTAATTACAATGTTTACATAAGGCAATGTTTCTTTTGTTTTTTGATCGACTACTTTACCAGAAATGACTCCCGGTTTGGCAATTTTACTTTTATCTAACTGTGCATATGTACTCATGCTAAGGGTTAAAATAAAGAGTAGTATAATTTTTTTCATAAAAGTGTTTTAAGATGTTTTGATTTGATGTTAGGTAGACGCCCGAATGTTTATATTTGTTACTAGTATTAACATTCTTTAACGTAATATTAACAAATGAAAAAAACAACTTTAGTTCTCGGAGCGTCTGTAAATACTAGTAGGTATTCAAATATGGCTATTCGGAAATTAATTGAAAAAAAAAGTAAAGTTTTTGCAATTGGCAGTCGAAAAGGTTGTGTTTTAGGTGTGCAAATTGAGGTAGGGAAATTGCTGTTTGAAGATGTTGATACTGTTACATTGTATTTAAAACCAGTTAGGCAAAAAGAATATTATCAATATATTTTAAGCCTCAAACCTAAAAGGGTGATTTTTAATCCTGGAACAGAAAATAGAGAATTTGAAATCGTATTAGAAGAGAATAATATTGAAGTAGTACTCGCGTGTACTTTGGTGTTGTTGTCTTTAAATAGGTACTGAAAAATAGATTGAATTGGTTAAGTTTAATTTCTTTTTCAAAATATTTTTTTATACCTGTTTCATATCTTAAAATGAAACAAATAAAAACCAATCCAATCTACAAAGTTAAAATTCGGAGGGAACCACTAATTCTGTGTAAGTTAAAAAAAAGAAGTGTATTTGTCAATACTCATAGTGAGTATCAATCTTAAATCAAGCAGCTATTATTTTTGAAGTGATTGATTAGTTCTGCGGTAGATTCAATTTGGAGTTTCTTTAAGATATTTCTCCGGTGTGTGTCAACAGTGTGTTTACTGATGTTTAGAGTTTTAGCAATTTGACTACTCGTTTTTTTAGTAATTAGTAAGCGAACAACATCTCTTTCTCTATTGCTTATAGAACTCAATATATTTTTGGATGACACATTACTGTAAAATAGCGTTTCGTATTCATTTTGATTGTTTAAATACTTTGCAGTAGCACAAATATCTTTTTGAAAATCAGTGTCTAAAACAGTATAATGAGCAAGTCCAATAATTGGTTTGTTATCTTGGTCGAATTGTAAAGGAGTGGTGTTTTGGATAATGCTTACATAAATTCCTTTCGAGTTTTTAATTCTGTAATTCCAAGTGTAGCTCATTCTTTTTCTTTGCTCATCAGAAAGATCTGTCATGGTAAATGTCATTAATTCTTGTAGACATTGAATCCATAGTTTGATGTCATTAGGATGAAATAAAGACCAAAAATAATCCATGCCTCCACTTAGCATTTCCTTTTCCGATAAACCTGTACATGACGTGAAATTTTTACTGATGTACTCGAAACTTTGAGTAGCTGTATTTGTGATACAAAAAAAGGTGGAATTATATGGGTAATAAAAATCTAATTCAATTAATTTACTGATGTGTTTATCAATTTCAATTTTTGGATACGTATCAAAAATCTCACTATAAATTGATTGAATGTTATGTTTGTTCAAGCTTGTAAATTGAAAAATATATCTATAAAGATATCTTTTTTCCGGCGACTGCCAAAACAACGTTTTTAAATACTTCTTGAGCTTCTTTTTTAAATAGATCAATATTGGTGTATCTGCTAGAGTAATGACCAATAATTAATCTTTTCGCATTTGCAAGATCAGCAATTTGTGCAGCTTGTTTTGCCGTAGAATGTCTAGTTTTAGTAGCCAAATCTTCACGATCGCTTAAAAATGTAGTTTCATGATATAATAAGTCCACATTTTTAATAAGTGGAGCAATATCAGGTTTGTAAGAGGTATCGCTGCAAAAAGCAAAACTTTTTATTGGTGGAGCAGGTAAAGTCAATTCATCATTTTCAATAACTTCTCCATTTTCTAAAACATAGTTTTTTCCAGCCTTTATGTTGTGGTAATCACAGGTTTCTATTTCTGGATATTGCTGAACGTTTTCTAAATGTAACTTTCTAGGTTTTTCTTTTTCAGTAAATAAAAAACCGTTTGTATAAACTCTATGTGTTAATGGAATTGTTTTAACTATAACATTGTCATCCTCAAAAATAAGCTCACTTTCTTTTGATATTAACTCATGAAAAATAAGATCGAACTTAGAATATGATTTTGATAGTTTTAATTGAAGTGTGGTAATTTCTTTGATTCCTTTTGGACCAAATACATGCAATTCTTTTTCTCTGTTTAAGATTCCGAAAGTTGAAATTAAACCAATCAATCCAAAGAAATGATCACCGTGTAAATGAGAAATAAAAATATGATTGATCTTGGAGAAACCAATTTTGTATTTTCGCATTTGACGTTGAGTTCCTTCTCCACAATCAATTAAAAAATGGCGATTGTTGATCTCTAAATACTGCGATGTTGGATGTGCATTGACTCTAGGTGTAGCAGAGTGACAGCCTAAAATAGTAAGATTTAAACTCATTTAATAATGATGCGTTTAGAAATGATTTCTTTTCTGCTTTGGATGGCGTAAATATACATTCCGGCTTGTAAATTCTTTTTATTAAAAACAATTGAATTTTTACCAATTTTAGCAGTGTGTATTTTTTTAAAAACTGTTTTTCCTAATAAGTTTTTAATCACTAAAAATACCGCTTGTTTTTTAGTAGCATTAAAACGTATGGTTGTTTGGTTGTAGAAAGGATTAGGAGAAGCAGACAGTTTTTGCAAGTTTTTTTGTGAAAAACCTGCAATACTAAAAAATAAAAAAGAGATAAAAAGTATTTTTTTTACCATAGGTTAGTTGTTTTAAAGTACTTCTTTTAAAATCCTAGATCACGTTCTATAGCTTCCATTTCTAGAAGATCTTTTGCTTCTGTAATTGTTGGAACGATATTGATTTCTTCGGGTACATCATCAATGTCAATTCCTTTAACTATCACTACAAAAGATATGCCATTAGCTCTGTGGTTATTAGCAACATCTAAAAATAAAAACAAATTTTCAATTTTAGTGTTAAGGTTTTCAGAAAGTTGAACAACTTTATGTGTAGTTACATGGTCCAATTTATCTGAAATAAACACATTAAAAAAAGATGTAAATGAATTTTCTGTAGCTGTAATTAACGTGTAGTTCTCTTTTTTAGAAATTTTCATAGCACTGAAATTAAGAATTTATGAATGCAATTATCTTTTTATTTGTTGCGCCAATAAATATATTGCAGCCATTCTTACCGCAACACCATTCTCTACTTGGTTTAAGATAATTGAGTTGTCAGAATCAGCAACATCACTTGTGATTTCTACTCCACGATTGATTGGGCCTGGGTGCATGATCACAATTTTTTTATCTAAACTGTCTAAAACCTGTTGGTTAATTCCAAATAACTGTGTGTATTCTCTTGTAGAAGGAAAATATTTAACATCCATTCTTTCGTGTTGGACACGTAAAACGTTTGCTACATCACACCAAGCAAGTGCTTTCTTTAAATTGGTTTCAACAGTAACACCTAGACTTGTAATGTATTTCGGAATTAAGGTTGTTGGTCCGCAGACTTTAACTTCAGCTCCTTGTAATTGCAGTGCGAAAATATTTGATAATGCCACTCTAGAGTGTAAAACATCACCAACAATCAACACTTTTTTGCCTTTTACGGTTCCTAGTTTTTCTCTAATAGAATACGAATCTAATAATGCTTGGGTTGGGTGTTCGTGCGTTCCGTCTCCGGCATTGATAATTTTGGCATCTACATGTTTCGATAAGAAAACACCGGCACCTACATTTGGATGACGCATTACAACAATATCAACTTTCATTGATAAAATATTGTTTACGGTATCAATTAAGGTCTCTCCTTTTTTTACAGATGATTGTCCTGCAGAAAAATTAATTACATCTGCAGATAAACGTTTTTCTGCCAATTCGAAAGAAAGTTTTGTTCGAGTGCTGTTTTCAAAAAACTTTAAAATGATCGGCAGTTTCAAAAATAAGATCAATATCATTTTTGTTTAGATATTTTATGCCTAATAAATGGTCTACGCTTAATTGCTTCATTTTATGTGTTGTGTTCTAAATAAACGGCGTCTTCATTGTGTGTTTCTTGCCAACAAACTTTTACTTTTTCTTGATTGATAGCATCTACTTGTCTGCCTTTGTAATTTGGCTGAATTGGCAAATGTCTACTAAATCGCCTATCAATAAGTACTAGTAACTCTACTAGGTTTGGTCTCCCATAATCTTGTATAGCAGACAAACCAGCGCGTATACTTCTTCCAGAAAATAAAACATCGTCTATTAGAACAACATTTTTGTTTTCTATTAAAAAGTCTATTTCTGTGCTTGTTGCTTCTATGGGTTCTTCTCTACGTCTAAAATCATCCCTGTAAAAAGTGATATCTAATAACCCTAATTTTAAATCTTTAATATGATAATGATTGCTTAAGATGTCTTTTAATCTAGTGGCTAGATAAGACCCTCTTGGTTGCAATCCAATTAAAACAGTATTAGAAAAATCGTTGTGGTTTTCGATAAGCTGACACGCTAGTCGATGTAAGATAATTTCAATTTCTTTCGAGTTTAATAAAATTTTCGAGCTCATAAGAAAAATGTCCAATTTTTACTTGGAATAAATCAGTGTGACTGATAATTAGTGTTAAGCAAAATTAGCATAAATAAAAGGATTCGCAAAATTTAAAACAAATCCATTTCGGGAATTTTGTTTTGTTAATTAAATTGTTGAAAACAAAAAGAGATTTTTTAATTGTGGTATAAGACTTGTAGTACTTTTAAAGTATCTAATAACATCAATACTTTTTGATGAATTATTAAAGCTTGTTTAATCAAATGAAGATGTAAAAACGAGTATGTTTTTTGCACTTCACGATAAAATTAGAAGCCTATGTCACTATCAAAGTTCGAATCTATGTTAAAAACAAATAGTGTGTATTTCTTTGACTCTGTGGAGTTTGAAGAGATAATTCAACACTATTTAGACAATGGGAAACATTCTTTAGCAGAAAAAGCATTGAAGTTGGGGTTAGCGCAGCATCCAGATTCTATTGTGTTAAAATTACTCAAAATAGAGCTGTTGATCTTTGCTGATGAATTGCAAAAAGCGACAGTGATGTTGACAGAATTAGAGGCTATTGAGCCGAATAATGAAGAGGTGTTTATTCAGAAAGGAACTATTTTTTCAAAAAAGAACAAGCATGAACAAGCAATAGAGACCTTTAAAAAAGCGTTGCCATTTACAGATGAACCCGCAGATGTTTGGTCTATGATTGGAATGGAATACTTGTATTTGGATGATTTTGAAAATGCTCGATTAAATTTTGCAAATTGTATAGACGTAGATTTTGAAGATTATTCTTCGTTATACAATGTGATTTATTGTTTTGATATGGAAAACAACCATGAAGAAGCAATTAAATATTTGTTAAATTATATTGAAATAAGCCCATATTGTGAAGTTGCATGGCATCAATTAGGACGCCAATACTTTGTGTTAAACAATTTTAAAGAAGCTTTAAGAGCTTTTGATTATGCGGTGTTAATTGATGAGTCTTTTATTGGTGGGTATTTAGAAAAAGCAAAAACTTTAGAAGAGTTAGAGCAGTATGAAGAAGCAATTCAGAATTATTTAATTACACTAGAATTAGATGATCCAACGGCATTTGTTTATGTTAGAGTAGGAGAGTGTTATCAGAAATTGGGTATCTTAGATACTGCAGTTAAATACTTTAAAAAAGCAGTACATGAAGACCCATTATTAGACAAAGCTTGGGTGTTATTGACTAATTTATACATCGATTCAGAAAATTATCAGAAAGCATTATATTATATCAATAAAGCGTTACAGATTGATGAAAATAACACCTTGTATTGGAGGAGATATGCGGAGATAAATTTAAAACTGAACTTTTTTGAAGAAACGGTAAAAGCTTTTCAACAATGTATTGACTTAAATGATAATTCTTTAGAAGTTTATGTTGGCTTGGCAGATGTGTTATTGTTTTTAGGTGAGTTTAATGATGCACTAAAAATTATTATCAAAGCAAAAAATTTTCACAAAGAAGTGGCAGAAGTGGAGTATCGTTTGTGTGGTCTTTTTATGTTAGACAACAAAGAAACGTACAGCTTATTACATTTGAAAAATGGATTGGCAATAGATACTGAGTATAGAGAGATTGTAAAAGAACTGTTTCCAACAGTTTTTGAAAATGAACTTGTGCAAAAAGTGATTTCTAATTACTTAAAAGCAACTGAATAAAAGCTATTCTAAACAATTTTAAAAGCCGAGCAAATTGCTCGGCTTTTTTTAGTTTTAATAATATTTACATCTACATTATAGTTTTCACAATTTCCTGTATCTTCGTTTTACTAAAAATCAACCAAACAAATGAGTAGAACAATTAAAGAGTATGTGGTTATCGGATTGAAAGGAATGGCAATGGGGGCGGCAGATGTTGTGCCTGGAGTTTCTGGAGGAACGATCGCGTTTATCTCAGGGATATATGAAGAGTTATTAACCTCGATTAGTAGCGTGAATTTAAGTTTACTAAAAACGTTAAAATCTGATGGGATTAAAGCCGCTTGGAAACAAGTCAACGGTTCGTTCTTGTTGTCCTTGTTTGTTGGAGTTTTTATCAGTATTATTTCGTTGGCAAAAGCCATTAAATGGATGTTAGAAAATGAACCCGTTTTATTATGGTCTTTCTTTTTTGGTTTGGTATTGGCAAGTGTAATTTATATAGCAAAACAAATAACAAAATGGAAGGTACTCACTTTTGTATTGTTAGTTCTAGGCGCAAGTTTGGCATACTATATCACAACATTAAATCCAATGATGACAGAAAATTCATCGCCATTATTTTTGTTCTTAGCAGCGGCTTTGGCAATTTGTGCTATGATTTTGCCTGGTATTTCAGGAGCATTTATTTTGGTGTTGCTTGGAGCGTACAAGCCCGTGTTAGCAGCAGTAAACAATAGAGATGTCACTTCTGTGGGAATTGTGTTTGCAGGTGCCATTGTTGGATTGTTATCTTTCTCTAGAGTGTTAAAATGGTTGTTTGCAAATTATAAAAATTACACACTAGCTGTATTAACCGGTTTCATCATCGGTTCGTTAAATAAAATTTGGCCTTGGAAAGAAACTTTGACTTGGAGAACAAACTCTCATGGTGTTGAAGTGCCATTTAATCAGCAAAGTGTTTCTCCTTTTAATATTGAAGACAATCACTTACTAATGGCATCAGTTTTAGCCGTAGTTGGTTTTGGGTTGATTTTATTACTAGAGAAATTAGCGATTAAAGAAGAGTAATTTTTTAAACTTAACCACTAACCATTGAAACAAGAGCGTACCTTTTTACAGAAAACAACCCTTTTTTTTAAAGGTTTGGCAATGGGAGCTGCAAATAAAGTCCCTGGAGTTTCTGGCGGTACAGTTTCTTTTGTCTTAAGTTTTTATGAAGAATTGATTTACTCTTTTCAAAAGGTGAATTTAAAGGCATTTAAACTCTTAATTAGTGGGCGTTTCAAAAGCTTTTATCGATATACTAATGCACAGTTTTTAATCTTGATAATGGGAGGTAGTATGTTTAGCTACTTCAGTATTTCATTAGTGTTAGATTATTTTATTGAGCATTACGAATTGTATGTTTGGAGTTGGTTTTTTGGTATGATTATCGGTTCTGTATTTTATATTTATAAAGATTTTGGCGATTGGAATTTGAGAAATACGGCTTCATTTGTTGTCGGAATAAGTATTGGTGTCGGAATTTCTTTTATGACTCCTGCAAGAGAGAATGACAATCTTTGGTTTGTTTTTATATGTGGAATTATTGGTGTTTCTGGAATGACATTGCCAGGTTTATCGGGCTCTTTTATCTTGATTCTTCTGGGGAACTATGTCTTGTTACTGGTAGATTCTGTAAACGGTTTGTTTGATGTTGTAACCAGTCTGATCTCTGGTGATTTTGAAGTTTTAGAAGAACCTGAAAAAATAAGATATTTGAAAATTGTTTCAGTTTTTACCGCGGGGTCTGCTTTTGGCTTGGTATCCATCTCTCATGTGTTGGGGTATGTTTTAAAACGTTGGCATCAAATTGTAACTGCGGTAATCATTGGTTTTATAGCAGGTTCTTTAGGAATTGTTTGGCCTTGGAAACAGAAAGTGTATGTACAAGAGAATGGCTCTTTTTTACTAGATAAAAACAATAATAAAATATTGGAAAATTACAAACGTTATTTGCCTGACATGGCAGATTCAGATACGTATTTTGCATTGCTTTTTATCGTGTTTGGGATTGTATTAATTTTAGGAATAGATTATTATGGAAGAAAAAACAGAAAACAGCAATAAGAAGCTTTTTGGTTTATTGGGTAAAAATATATCGTACTCTTTTTCTAGTGGATATTTTAAAGAGAAATTTGGAGATTTGCAGTTGGAGAATCATCAATATGTGAATTTTGACATTCAATCTATTGAAGGGTTTCAAAACCTCATCAACAAGCATAAAAATAAGTTGTCTGGAATGAACGTCACCATTCCGTATAAACAAGAGGTAATTAATTGTTTGGATGAAATTGACAATCAAGCATTAGAGATTGGTGCTGTTAATACCATAAAATTTATTGATGACGGAAAGCTAAAAGGATTTAATACCGATGTGCATGGTTTTCAAAAATCATTAGAGCCATTGTTAGAAGAACAGCATACAAAAGCATTGATTCTAGGAACTGGTGGTGCATCAAAAGCTGTAGCATATGCTTTAGAAAAATTAAACATTGCGTTTGTATTCGTTTCAAGAAATCCTAATAAGTCAAATGAAATGTCTTATTATGATATTACAGAAGCCATAATTAAAGAACATACCATACTAATAAATTGTACACCATTAGGGACTTTTCCTGAAACGAAGATGTGCCCAGATATTCCGTATCAATTCTTGTCAGAAAAGCACTTTTTGTATGATTTAATCTACAACCCAAGTGTCACCACTTTTTTAAATAAAGGAAAAGAGAAAGGAGCGAAAATTAAGAATGGATTGGAAATGTTGCAATTACAGGCAGAGAAATCTTGGCAAATTTGGAATCGATAAAAATTGAAGATTAAAGGCTATTTTTTTTGGTGTTTAGGTAGACATTCCTATCTTTAGAATCTTAAAAAAAATAGGAACCTTAAACATTATAAGATGTTAGATAAAAATCAAGAGAACACAGAAGAGCAAGTTAATGAAACGCCAAAAGTTGAAGTAACTCCGGAAGTAAATGAAGTAGAGGCTACAAGCGAAAATGAAACTATTGAAGCAATTGAAGAAACTAAAACAGAAGAGGTAGAAGTTGAAGAGAAACCTAAAGTAGATACTGTTGTAGAAGAAGTTGAAGAGAAAGTAGCAGAAGTGGTAATTGATGAGAAATCTACAACTGAGATTGCGGTTGAAGAAATTGAAGAGAAAGTAGCTGAAGAAGCAGAAAAGGAAGCTGAAAAGAACTCAATACCAATGCTTGATTATGATAGCATGGAATTAGAATTGTTATCAGTAGAATTGGAGAAACTCATAAATGGATATCCAGTACAGCAATTAAAAAAGAATGTAGATGCAATTAAAAATGCATTTAATTTAAAGTTCGGGAAAATTTTAGCAGAAAAGAAAGCTGCCTTTTTAGCCGAAGGAGGAAATTCTATTGATTTTCAATTTTCTAGCCCAATTAAAACTCAATACAATACTTTACTGACTGATTATAAGAAAAAAAGAGATGCATATTATGCAGAATTAGATTCGCAGTTAAAAGGGAATTTGGAAAAGCGCCATGTTGTTATTGCTCAGTTAAAAGAGTTGATAGAAGATGCAGATCCTAAGACCATGTATAAAACGTTCAAAACGATCCAGACAAGTTGGAGAGAGATTGGTGCTGTGCCAAGAAATAAATACAATGATACTTGGAGAAATTACCATCATCATGTAGAGCGTTTCTACGATTTATTACATTTAAGTAACGATTATAGAGATTTAGATTTTAAGCATAATTTAGATGAAAAACTAAAATTGATTTTAAGAGTAGAAGAACTTTCTAAATTAGAGAACGTAAACGATGCTTTTAAAGAATTGCAAGAGTTGCATAAAATTTGGAAAGAAGATATTGGACCTGTTTCTAAAGAATACAGAGAAAATGTTTGGCAAAAGTTTAGTGCTGTTAGTAAAGAAGTACATGATAGGAGACATGAGTATTTTAAAGGCTTAAGATCTCAACATCAAAATATTATCGAGAAAAAATTAGAAGTAATTGCTCAAATTGCTGTTTTTGATACTTCAAATAATAAAAAACATAGCGATTGGTTGAAAAGTATCAAAGAGATTGAAGCTTTAAGACAACAATATTTTGATGCGGGTAAATTACCTTATTCTAAAAGTGAAGAGGTTTGGCAGAAGTTTAAAGAAGCTACTAAAAAATTCAATCATGCAAAGAATGATTTTTATAAAGGAGAGAAAAGTATACAACAAGATAACTTAGATAAGAAACATGCTTTAATTGCTATTGCAGAGTCTATTAAGGATAGTGATGATTGGGAAACGACAACCAATACTGTGAAGAAGATTCAGGCAGACTGGAAAAAAATCGGGCATGTTCCAAGAAAGTTTTCTGATGATATTTGGAAAAAATTTAAAGGTGCTTGTAATCATTATTTTGACAGGTTTCACAATAGACAAAATGATTTAAATAAAGAAGCGCAAGTTTTTGTAGAAGAAAAGAAAGCTTTTTTAGAAGAGGTTAGAGCTATAGAAGCTGCTACAATTGAAGAGATAAAAAGTTTTATTCAGAAATGGAGAGAATTGGGAGAATTGCCAAGAAATGTAAGGCATCTAGAGTCTAAATTTAATAAGCATATTGATAAGTTGTTAGAAAGCTTGTCTTTAGGGAAAGACGAAATTGCAATGTTGAAATTTAAAAATGCTGTTGACAGTTATGTAAGTCAAAAAGACATCTATAAATTAAACAATGAAATGACATTTATTAGAAAGAAGATAGATGAGTCGAATAAAGAAGTTCAGCAATTAGAGAATAACTTAAGTTTCTTCTCAAACGCAAAAGATGACAATCCTTTATTGGTAAATGTTAAAAATAGCATCAACCAATATAAAGAAGACGCTAAGATTTGGAAGCAAAAAATAGCCTATTTAAAAACATTAGATTATTAATCTAGTTCAAATTAGAGCAAAAAAAACTCAGAATAAATTCTGAGTTTTTTTTGCTTTATGTTTTTTTGAGCTTAAGAAAATAAATTGTCAATTTTATCCTTCTCCTCTTGGGCTAAAACAGAATCAACTAAAATTCTACCACTATATTCATCAATAGTAATTTTTTTACGAGTAGCAATTTCTACTTGAACCTGTGGTGGAATCGTAAAGAAAGACCCTCCAGATGCGCCTCTTTCTATTGATACAACTGCCAAACCATTTTTAACTTTCGCTCTAATTCTTTTGTACGCACTTAATAAGTGATCATCTATTGCTTCAGAAAATTCAATAGATTTTTTGTCTAACATTTTTTGATCCTTTTCAGTTTCCTTTAAAATATCATCCAACTCAGCTTTCTTATGTTTTAAGTGATTTTCTTGCTTTGCTAATTTTTCTTTAGTAGCTTTAATCACCTCGTTTTTTTGCTCAATTTTCACAGAGTATTCACCAATTCTTTTGTCAGCTAATTGAATTTCCAATTCTTGGTATTCAACTTCTTTAGACAAAGAATCAAACTCTCTATTGTTGCGAACTTTCTTTTGTTGTTCGTCATATTTTTTCATAAGATCTTTAGCACCCTCAATTAACTGTTTTTTGTTGTTAATGTCAGTTTCTAAATTTGTTACGTCTTCTGCAAAGTTTGAAAGTCTAGTTGTTAAACCTGTAATTTCATCTTCTAAATCTTCAACTTCTAAAGGTAATTCACCACTTACGTTTTTAATTTCATCAATTCTAGAATCGATTAATTGCAAGTCATATAATGCTCTTAGTTTTTGTTCTACACTAACCTCTTTCTTCTTTGCCATGTTTAAATGTAATAAATTGGATTTGTACTTTTTTCTGATAAAATGATTGCAAAATTAGTGAATTTTTTGGTAAGATGCTCTACTAAAAGATTTTTTGTGAACTGTTCACTTTCATAATGTCCAATATCTGCTAATAAAAGCTGATTCTCTGCTTTAAAAAATTCGTGATATTTAAAATCGGCACTAATATAAACATCTGCATTTGAATTGATTGCATTGCTGATAGCAAAACTACCTGAACCGCCTAAAACGGCTACTTTTTTAATTGATTTGCCTAGTAGTTCTGAATGTCGAATACAGTCTGTTTTCATCGTTTTTTTTACAAATTGTAAAAAATCCAATTCACTCATTGCAGTAGGCAATTCACCAATCATCCCCATGCCTATTTTCTGATCTTGATTGCTGTTTTGTTTCGGAATTAAAATGGTTTTATTCGTCAATCCTAAAATATCGCAAATCTTACCGCTTACACCATTTTCTACGTTGTCTAAAGCTGTGTGTGTAGCATAAATAGCAATATCATTTTTAATAGCTTTTAAGACCACTCGCTCTACATAAGAATTGCCATTTATTTTTTTTAACCCACTAAAAATAATTGGATGAAAACTTACAATTAAATTACAGTTATTAGCAATCGCTTCATCAACAGTTTGTTCTAAAGTATCTAGAGTAACAAGAACACCAGATACCTTATCGTTATAACTTCCGATTAGAAGACCAACATTATCAAAATCTTCTGCATTAGAAAGTGGTGCTAATTCTTCTATATAATTAGTAATGTCTTTTACAATCATTAAATGTTAATTTTTGTTGAAAACCAAAGTTAACAAAAATGCTCATGAATTACGCTCTCATTGGGGCTTAATTTATTGAGGTTTGTCTCTGTATGTAAAAGTGGTTTCAGAATTGTATTTTGATCTTTTTTCTGATGATTATTGATTTCTTAATAAAGGATTCTCATTTGAAAATAAAGAATGCTCAACTTTACTCTTAATCACAGAAATAATTTTTATTTTCGTACTAATGAAATTAATTCGACTTTTATTATTTCCAGTTTCCATTATCTATGGAATTGTTATGGCTGTCCGAAATTTTTTATTTGATGTGGGAGCTTTTAAATCAACAACATTTAAAAAGCCAATTATAGCAGTTGGTAATTTATCCGTTGGAGGAACGGGGAAAACACCTCAAATAGAGTATTTGATAAAACTGCTAAAGGATGATTATAATGTTGGTGTATTAAGTAGGGGGTATGGTAGGAAAACGAAAGGGTTTTTAGTGGCAGATAGCCAAAGTTTGGCAGAAGAAATTGGAGACGAACCTCTGCAATTCTTCCATAAATTTGATAAAATTACCGTTGCAGTAGATGAGGAAAGAGTTCGTGGTATTCAGCAATTAGAAACAATAAAAGAAGTGCCAGAAGTAATTTTATTAGACGATGCTTTTCAGCATAGAAAAGTAACCGCAGGTTTTTATGTCGTTTTAACCAAGTTTGACGAGCTTTTTTCTAATGATTTTATATTACCAACTGGTAATTTAAGAGAGCGGCGAAAAGGAGTGGAACGTGCAGATGTTGTTGTGGTAACAAAATGCCCATCGAATCTAAGTGATATCGATCAAAAAGAAACCAAACAGCTTGTAGAGCGTTATTTTAAAGGACCAATATTTTTCTCTACAATCAACTATTCAACAACATTAAAAAGTAACAAGGAATTTCATATTAGCACTTCTGATTTGAATACTTACGATGTCTTGTTGATTACTGGTATTGCAAATCCCAAACCTTTATTAGAACATTTATCAAGTTTGAATTGTAAGTTTAAGCATGTGAGTTTTTCTGATCACCATCACTTTACATCAGAAGAGATTTTAGATTTGAAACAGCAATTTGAGTCGATGAAATCGAAGAATAAAATCATGTTAACTACCGAAAAAGATTTTGTGAGATTATCTAATTCTATTGAAGAGTTACATTATTTAGAGATTGAAACAAAATTTACCAATCAGCGAAATGAGTTTGATCGTTTGATTGCAAACTATGTGAAATCTACCTTATAATTTGTTGTAATAGAGACTTTTAATAATTCCATCTGACAATCCGATTTTAGGAACAAAAATCTTTCTGGCGCCAGACCATTTCATGGCAGATAAATAAATTTTTGTAGCAGGGATAATTACATCGGCCCTATCGGGGTTTAAACTTAATTCAGAAATACGTTCTCTGTAGCTCATTTGTTTTAAGAACTGATATTGTGCACTTAAGTATATGTATGAGATTGGTTTACCAAGAGTGCGACCAGACATTTTAAAAATTTTATTGATATTTCCTCCAGAGCCAATTAGTGCAATTTTTTTAATGTCTTTAGTATTTGATTCAATCCATTTTTGAACTTCCTTAAAAATGATTTTATTTTCAGATTTTTTGTTATTAATCAATCTGACAGTTCCCATTTTAAAAGATTTAGAATTGATGATTCTTCCTTTCGAAAAAATAGTGAATTCAGTACTTCCTCCACCAACATCTACATATAAATAGGATTGATCACTTTCTATCAATTCACTTAAATCCGTAGAGAAAATGATGGCAGCTTCTTTCTTGCCATCAATAACATCAATCTTCACATTGGTCTTTTCAAAAATTTCTGAAACGACTTGTTTGCCATTAGTTGCTTCTCTCATTGCCGAAGTTGCACAGGCCTTGTATTTCTCTACACAGTGCACTTTCATTAGTAGTTTAAATGCTTCCATAGCATCAACCATTCTACCAATATTTTCAGGACTTATTTTTCCTGAAACAAATGCATCTGCTCCTAAACGAATTGGAACACGAACTAATGAGGCTTTTTTGAATTGTGGAACTTTATCTTTTTCAACGATAATATTCGATATTAACAATCTAATGGCATTAGATCCAATATCAATAGCTGCATATTTTTTAATTTCTAACAATGCTTTCTATTTATGGTTCTTAGGTGTTTCAACTAAAATGGTTTCCCCTTTTTTAATGCCTTTCCAGTGCTTGTTGTCAAACTGAATTCCGATAACACCACAGGTTGGTACATGCGCAATAGGTTTGTTTCCGTATTTGTTTACAAAGGTATTAATACCATGATCGTGACTAAAAATAATGGCAGAATCAAAACTGTCATCTAGTGCTTTTATGGTTTTTACCAAATACCCATCACTAAAACTATACAATTGGCGTTTGATTTTTAAATTGGCCATTGGGTATCCAAAGTTTTCGCAAAAAATACTTGATGTGTGTAATGCTCTGTTAGCACTACTTGCAACAAAAACATCTGGTTTTTGAATTGTTTTTGCTAGGTATTTAGACAAAATATGTGCGTCTTTAATTCCCCTCTTTTTTAAAGGTCGATCAATATCTTCAATGCCTTCGTAGTCCCAAGACGATTTTGCGTGCCTAACAATATAAAGTGTTTTCATTCCAAAGTTTGATAAAGTAAATATAAAAAATTATGGAGCTAATCGTTCTATTTTCCAAGAAAAATCTTTTTGTAAAGTGTAGCGTATTCTATCATGCATTCTGTTTGGTCTTCCTTGCCAAAACTCTAAAGAGACTGGCTTAATTAAAAATCCACCCCAATGATTTGGTCTCGGTATTTCTTTGTGTTCATATGCTGTTTCTAAAGATTTTAAACTACTGTCTAAGGTTTCTCTAGATGCAACAACTTCACTTTGGTTAGATGCCCAAGCACCTAATTTGCTGCCATCTGGACGTGATTCGAAATAACCATCAGATAAGTTTTTTGCTAATCTCTCTGCGTTTCCTTTAATAATTATTTGCTGTTCCAAGCTTGGCCAAAAAAGAGACAAGCAAACATTATTATTTGCTGCTATAGCTTTTCCTTTTTCTGAATTATAGTTGGTGTAAAAAATAAACCCTTCCCAGGTATATTTTTTTAATAAAACGACTCTGTTTTTTGGGAAACCATCCAATCCAATAGAAGAAACAGTCATAGCGTTTGCTTCATCAACCATTTCAGAAGCATCTGCATTTAAAAACCATTGTTGAAATAATTCAATAGGGTTCTCTGGACAGTTGCTTTTTAATAACTCTTGCTTTTCGTAAGACTTCCGATGATTACTTAAATCGTGTGCCATAGTATCAGTTTAAAACTATTGTAAAAATAACGGTTTTTACACTATTAAACTCAAAAAAATGAGTCCATTTTTACTTTTTAGTATACACGTAAATTTTTTCTGTATGACCATTTTTTTGCAAATAATCAATCTCTCTATCTGCTTTCCAAGCGGGAATATCAAATTGGTGTGTTACAATTCTAGCTCCTTTTGGTAACTCATTTTCTAGTTTTAAAGAAAGTTCTCCCAAGGCATATCTAGTTAAGTAAATGATTAATACGTTTATGGTTGAAATATCTGCCTCAAAAAAATCTTCAGTTCTTATTTCTATTCGATCTTTTAAACCAGAATTCGCAATATTTGAGTGAGCATCTGCTATGGCTACGGGTAAAATTTCATATCCAATACAATTAATTTTTGCAAAAGAGCAGGCTTCAATCAAATTACGTGCATCTCCACAACCTAAGTCAACTAGTACTTCTCCGTCCTTTAGATCAAGAAGTTCAAGTTTTTTATGAATAATGTCTTCTATAGAGTGATAATAGGGCTCATTGATTCTTGTTGTTTGGTTAATCATTTTCTTGTTTAAATTTAGATAATATCTGGTAAATCTTCACAGAAAAAACCATGTTCTATTACTAATTTTTTAACCTCATCTTCATTAAGATTATCATCTGCTTCTATTCGTAGCACATTGTCAATATCATCTGTGTCAATAGACCATTTGGAAATTACAGGATGGTTGTTAAAAACTGGTTTCATCTTTTTTACCTTTTTCTTCGTTTTGATATCGGTTCTAAGGATTACTAATTTCATATCAGACTTTTTATAGCTTTTATTCTTCTTCTTTTTCTTCTTGAATTAACGGTTCTGTTGTCTCCGTATTTTTTTTCTGAACATATTCAGAATACGCACACTCGCCTTCCTCTTTCCAATAAGTATCATACATTTTCCATTTAGAAAAATCTTTGTTAGAGTGTTTGCCCTTTTTGTGTTTTGGGTCACAACTACTGCTGTCACTACCTCCGCCGAAGCCGCCAAAAATGAATTTTGCTAATATGAAAAGTCCAACTGCTTGCCAATACGTAATGGTAGTAAGTCCAAATATTTCTGGCATCAACCAGTTCCATAAAGACATAATAATATACCCAAATAATATGGCAATTCCAGCAATGGCAATTATTCCTAGTAGTATCCACCCAGCAATTTCTAGTGGGCTTTTTGTTCTCAATTTGTGTTTCCAGTAATTAGACATATGGTGTTTTTTTTAACTATTATTTTTTTTGTTTTCGAGGCTTTGAAAAAGAATGGAAATGGCTCTGTGTCTTCTAGACATTAAAGTTCCTGTCGGAATTCCTGTTTCTTCTGAGATTTCTTTATAGCTATATCCTTCTACGTCTATGGCTAAAATGATTTCTCTGTAATGTGGTTTTAAATTAAAAATTGCTTTCTTTAATTCAGCTTTCATCTCGTCAGAATATAGTTGCTCTGAATTGTCGTAAAAGTTATCTGTAAAACCAGCCAATTTCTTTTCTAGCTTTTCATCAATATTGGTGGTTTTTTTGTCTTTACGCATAATGTCGATAATCTTATTTTTTATCGAATAATAGACAAATCCCCCTATGTTATTGATGGGTAATACACTTTTACGAGAAAGTATTTTTAAGGCCACATCTTGAATGATATCTTCAGCGTCTCTGTCGGCATCGTTTTCAATTTTAGAATGTACATAGGCTTTTAGGTTATGGTATTCTGAATTAAAGAATGCTTTTAGTTGTTTTTCGTTGTCAGTTTCTGATGCCATTCAAGTCCCTTTTTCTAGGTCTTCATACATAAAGACGCTAGAATTTAAAGTTATTGCATTTTTTTGAAAGTTTTTTAATTTATTTTATTCAGATGTTTCGCTAAAGATACTCCAGTACTCACACAAGCCTGTATTAAGTATCCGCCAGTTGGAGCGTCCCAATCAAGCATTTCGCCAATGCAAAATTGATTTTTAGTATTTTGTAATTCAAAATTTTCAGAGATTGCTGCTATATCAATGCCACCAACGGTAGAGATAGATTCGTTAATAGATGCTGTGTTTACAATTTCTAACGGAAACTTTTTGATATTATTAGCTAATGATTTTGTATTCAAATACGATTCTTTAGAAAGATGATTTTTTAGTAAGTCGATTTGTGCAGAACTCATTTTTAATTCTTTCTTTAAATACATCTAGTGCTGCTCTAATTTGTGGACTCAATCCATAAATAGCATTTCCTTCCAACCCAAATTTGGTAATTACCGCTTCACCTTTTTGGGTAGTATCTCCACAAGAAATAGCAATGTTTTTTAAAGGTGATCCTTCATTTTTTTGAATAAAATCGGGTTTCCATATAATTTTAAACCCGCAGTTTGATGCTTTAAATGGTTTCGTTTTGATTGCTTTTTTAGAAAAGGTATTCAGCCAAGCCCCATCAGATCCAGTAATTTTCCAGCTACCACCGCCCAAACAGAAAACTGTATAGTCTGGTTGAATAGGTTCGTTATTTATAATAGGATTGTTGTCAGAATCCCAATTAGAAAAAGCATGTTCGTATTTCAAAACAGTTCCTTTTTTTTTAAGGTGATTTAGAATTGCAGTCAATACTTCAATAGGTTTAATGCCTTCTTTTGGATAGACTCTTTTACTACTACCAATATAGGTTGGAATGCCAATTTGATCGAGCCAGTTTCTGAAATCGGAATTCGTGAAATTTAAGATTGCTTTGTCTAAGAGACCATTTGGAGTATACCGTTTTATTAATTGCTCAATAGGTTCGGAATGTGTTAGATTGAAACCTCCTTTGCCAGCAACTAGAAATTTTCTGCCAGCCGTTTTGTTTTTTTCATAGATGGTTACATTAAACTTTATAGCATCTAAAAATGAAGCTAATAAAAATGCTGAGGGACCTCCTCCAATAATAGCAACTGATTTCTTCATGAAACAAAAATAACGGTTGTTTATTTTATTTTACTGTTTTACATGCAAAAGATATATTAAGTTTTTTAAAACACATCAAACTCAGGTTATAATAACTTGGTTTTTATCTACAGAAGAAAAACAATAATTAGATTTGATAACACATTGGTAATTTAAGACATTGTATCTTTGCTGAAATTTGTACTTCGTTTGATGAAAAAATATATTTCTGAATTTATAGGGACGTTTTCGCTAATCTTTTGTGGAACAGGAGCAATGACTATTAATGAAATCACCGGGGGTGAAGTGACGCACGTTGGTATTGCAATTACTTGGGGCTTAATTGTAATGGCTATGATTTATGCTTTTGGAGAAATATCAGGAGCGCATTTTAATCCAGCAGTTACAATTGCTTTTGCTTATGCGAAAAAGTTTTCATGGAAAGAAGTTCCGAAGTTTATCTTGGCTCAAATTTTAGGAGCAATTACTGCGAGTTTAATTCTGCTGTTTTTATTCCCCGAATCTGAATTCTATGGCGCTACAATTCCGACTTTAGATGTATGGCGAGCTTTTGTATTGGAATTATTATTGACTTTCTTTTTAATGTTGGTTATCATCAATGTGTCAACAGGGAGTAAAGAAGTTGGAACTATGGCAGGAATGGCTATTGGTGCAGTTGTGTTGTTAGAAGCAATGTTTGCAGGGCCAATGACCAAAGCTTCTATGAATCCAGCAAGATCTATTGCACCGGCATTGGTTTCTGGTCATTATGAACATTTATGGCTGTATATTTTAGCTCCAGTTTTAGGAGCTCTATTGGCTGTTGTTTCTTGTAAGTTAGTGAAAGATGATAATTGTTGTGATGAGGGTTGTTAATGGATTCTAAAAAACAAAAAATTAGCATTTTAGGGTGTGGCTGGTTAGGGCTTCCATTAGCTACGCATTTATTAGATAAGAAATATACAGTAAAAGGATCTACTACTTCTGATGATAAAAAAGACCATTTAAGATCGAACTATATTGAGCCTTTCTTAATTGATATTGATTCTTTAAAAATTGATCTTGAATTTTTGAATGCGGATGTTTTAATTATTGCGATTACTTCAAAAAATAATGAAAGCTTTCAGAATCTAGTTTCAGTAATTGAAAAGTCAACAATAAAAAAAGTGATTTTTATAAGTTCTACTTCAGTATATCCGGCTTCTGAATTGCCAATTACTGAAGAGTTTGAAACTTTAGAAACTCCTTTAGCCTTAATAGAACAATTGTTTTTGTCGAGCGAGATTTTTAAGACTACTTTGATTCGTTTTGGAGGATTGTTTGGATATGAAAGACAGCCAGGTAATTTCTTTAAAAGTGGAAGAATCATTAAAAATCCAGAAGGTGTTGTCAATATGATTCATAGAGATGATTGTATTGCTATTATTGATCAGGTAATTGAGAATGAAAGCTGGAACCAAGTTTATAATGCATGCGTAAATTCACATCCTACCCGGCGAGAGTTTTATACAAAAGCAAAAGAGAATTTAGGTTTTGAGAGCCCAAATTTTGATGAGAATGCATCCATTGTAATGAAATTAATCAGCAGTGATAAATTGATAAGAAATCTGAATTACAACTTTATCCATTCAGATTTATTAAGCATTTAAGAATATCTCCGCTTTCTTAAGTAGTTGAATGCAAATCCAAATATTGCCAATAATAGCAATGGCAATCCAATATTAAAAACTTGCCAGTAAGTACGTTCCTCAAATGCTTTTTGTTTATTTAGTAAGTTGATTTTTAACGACTTGTTTCTAAGGTAGATCAATCCGTTATCATCCAATAAATAATCTACGGCATTTAATAAAAATTCTTTGTTGCCAAATGTTTCTTGTGTCCATTTATCAATCGATAAATCTGTAGGTTTTTGGTTTGAAATCTGATTTCTTCCAACATCACCGTCAGCAATAATAATCATCTTGTTTGGTTCACTAATAGCTTTGTAAATAGTAGATGTAAATGGTTTGACTCTGTTTTTATAAGCAGAATTAAAACTCCCTTCTAACAAAACGGCGGCCAATTGATTTCCGCTTCTGTATTCGCTTTCATTGGGTTCATCAGCAATACTTCTCAACTCAACAAAATTTGGAGTTCCCATTTTTGCTGATAATAAAGAGGTTACCAATAATGGTGTTTTTTTGATGTTATTTTTTAAAGTATCGATTTGATTTGCGAACTGTAGTCGGACAGGTCTAATGTTTTTTGTAATTGGATGATTTGGATTTCCATTTACCAATGGATGAAAAAACCAAGGTAGGTTTTGAAATTGCGTTTTGTTACCCACATTTCCAGTTGCTAAAGGAATTTTAGCAGCAAATAAATCTTTGACAATACTTGTATTGAGTCTGACGCCGTAACCAAATAATAAATCTGTTAAATTCAAATCTCGTGGATATGCCAGCATCTTACCTGTTTGAAGTAAACTATCTTGATCTGCTTGTGCGTTGTCTAACATCCATAGCATTTTCCCTCCATGTATTATGAACTGATCTAATGTTAGTTTTTCATTGTCAGAAAATTTAATTGTTGGCTTTGCAATAATTGCCAAATCAAAGTTGATTAGATCTTTTAGGGTTTGCTGTGGGTTGGATGCCACAGAGTCTAAAGTGAATTTAGCCAAACTATATTTTTTATTTACCTGGCTTAAAAAACTATATAAATAAACGTCTTCCAATTCGCCGTTACCAGTAATAATTGCAATTTTCTGTGTTTTTTCTCTATTGATATTATGTATGGCTGAAGCAAAAGAAAATTCTAAGTTTTCTATAGCATTTTGCAATTGATCGTCTTGAGAGTTTGCATTGGTATTGGGTAATAAAGAAACGAGTGTTGACTTGTTTTTATATGAAACTTCTGCCCAAGGAAAAATAATAGCTTCTGATAGTTTTCCACCTTCATCAACAGTCAGTCTACTTGGACTCATGCCTTTTTGTATCAAAGATTCTCTAAATGAATCTGGATTGATAAATTGAATACGTATACTAGAATTGATGGCTCTTAATTCTTCTAAAAACTGTTTTGTTTCTATTTGTAATCGTTTAAATTCTGCAGGAAAATCGCCTTGCAGATATACCTTTATAAGCAAAGGATCGTTAACAGACTCAGCAATTGAGGCGGTTGTTTCTGTAAGCGTGTATCGTTTGTCCTGTGTCAAGTCGAATCTTTGATATGCTAAATTTGCAAGGAAATTAACACAGATCAATCCTACTAACAGCTTTGCAATTGTACCGAAATTCTTAGACATTACGTAACTGGTTTTTAGTTAGTAATAAAAAGAATGTACTTACAGATGCAAAATAGATCACATCTCTTGTGTCAATCACTCCGCGACTTATGCTTTTAAAATGTTCGTTGATTCCGAATAACTGAACCGTATAGCTATTAGACGGAAATAGGCTTGCAATCGCATCAAATCCGTAAAAAAAGAAGAACGTTATAAAAACCCCTAAAATAAAAGCAACAATCTGATTCTTAGAAAAAGTTGATGTAAATAGGCCGATAGAAGTATAGGTTGCTGCCAATAATAGCAATCCTAAATAAGACCCAATGGTGCTTCCAAAATCAATATTCCCAACAGGGTTTCCTAATTGGATAATTGTGTAAATATAAGTTAATGTTGGTGCGAGTGCTACAATAATTAATAGGAGAGAGGCAGAGAATTTTCCTAACACAATTTCCCAATAACTAATTGGTTTTGTTTTCAGCGTTTCTATGGTTCCGCTATTCAATTCGTCAGCAAAACTTTTCATGGTTATTGCCGGAATTAGAAACAGTAAAATCCAAGGAGCTAATAAAAAGAAGCTGTTTAAATCAGCAAAACCAGCATTTAGGATGTTTAAGTCATCTTTAAAAACCCACAAAAACAATCCGTTTACCAATAAAAACACACCAATAACCAAATAGGCAATTGGAGATGCAAAAAAGGAATTGAATTCTTTCTTTAATATTGGAAACATTGATTGTTTATGTGTTTTTCTATTGATTATTTTTTGACTTTCTAGTTTTTTACTTCTTGAAAATTAACTTCCAAATTTATAAATACGATTGTCTTCAACCTCTTCATCTTTTCTTTCTGGTTGTAAAACAAAAAGGTACTTTTCTAACAACGCAATAGATGCTTCATTATTATGATGTGTAAAAGCTTCAATAGTTTTTAAATTCAAAGATGTGATTCCGAAATCTAACACTTTATTCATCGCTTCACTCATGTATCCTTCATCTTGGTAATCAGGATTCATTTCGTAACCAATTTCAGCATAATTATTTTCTAAATCAATTTTATGCAATACAATGGTTCCAATTAAATGATTGGAATCTTCTTGTGCCATTGCCCAAAAAATACGATTCTCGTTTTCAAATTCATCCAAACAAGTTTGAATAAACCCTTCTGCTTGGTTCAAGTTTTTTGGAGTTTCTCTCGTTATAAATTCATTGATTTCTTTGTTTGATCGCAATCTAAAAATTGCTTTCTTGTCATCAAAAGTTAATTGTCGTAATAATAATCTTTCTGTTGAAAGTTCTGGGAAAATGTTGAATTCGTATGTCATAATTTATAGTAAAAGTGTAAAGCCTAGTGCAGATGTAAATCCACTAGTTATTGATCTTGAATAGAGAAATTCGTCAGGATTTTTTAATTCATCTCTGAAATAGTTTATTGAAAAGTCTAACCCAATAGTTTTATTGAAAAAATAGGCGAAACCTGTACCGACTTTAAGAGTTGTTATAGATGGTTTAACCTTTGCATAATAAAACCCGGTTGCTCCAGAAACTCCTACTAGTCTATAATTTAGCTTTCCATATCCATAGCTAAGTCTTATAAAGGGTTTAAATGCTTTTTCTAAAAAGTAATATTTAGCAAAGCCTGAAATTGTATATGTTTTTGTAGCATTTATATTCTTTTGTTTTACAGATGAGTAATTTGCATTTACTCCAGTAACAAAGTTGTCTACTAGAAAATACCCTATTTCTGTATTTAAATGTATTTGTGTGAATTCATTGTTGGCTCCAGTATTGATCATATCAGAATAAGAATCAGTATTTGAAGTTGTGAAATTAAAATTGCTATTCGCACCTACATAAATTTTTCCTTTTTCAGTTTGACTAAATCCAATAATAGAAGTTAGTAATAAAGTTAGCAATGCAATTTTTGTCTTTTTCATGTAATTTTTCAAATTTATGATAATACCATCTCCTTGTCTACACTCCAAGCTTCTGGTTTTTTATTGAATAGTATCTTTGTTTGCGCCCAAACACCTTTGAATAGGTCAGAGTTTCTATAATTTTCTAAATCTTGTTCGGTTTCCCAATAACTATAAGTAAAGAAAATTGTAGGATCATTTTTGTCTCTGTATAACTCTAATAGTTGGCAGCCATTTGTATTTCGAATAAACTCTTTTTTTGCATTGAAGTTTATTAAAAAAGCATCTATATGCTGGTTGTGAAATCCCATTTTTACAATTCGTACAAACATAGTTATCAGTTCTAATTAATAAAATTCTATGGTTATGGTATCTCTGTAAGAGAGTCCTAATAGTGTTGTTGCACCGCCAACGGTATCTAAATTACTACGATAGATTGCGATTTCTAAAAAGCCAGCTGAATTGAAAATAGCCAACTTATTTCCGTCATAATGCTTTCTGTCTTCATCAATGTCATAATTGATAATGTCATTGTATTTTTGTTGAATTTTGGTAAACGTATCGTGTCTAGCAATAATTTTATAACTTCTTCCTTTTCCAATTTCTGTAAACAACTTATTGCTAATATTGCTAATCACATTTCCGTAATTGTCAATATAAATAATGCTTCCAATGATTTGGTTTTGAGTAGGGTTTATTTTTGGCTGAATTTCAATCATTTGTTTATAAGATTGAATTTCTTTTCCAATAACCCCTAGACTTCCGCCGCGGGCGATGAAACACGCAACCTGCACAAATACATCCAGTACTGGGAAACTGCTCTCTATACGATCGTGAATATTGATCTCTACAATCTGAGTAGGATTTATTTCTGAAGCAATCATTGAAATCAGCCCATTATCGGGACAAATAAAATAATGATTGTCGAGTAGCAATGCTATGTGTTTGTTTTCTGGACTCAATTCAGAGTCTACGCCTACAATATGAATGCTCTTGTCTGGAAAACTCTTGTACGAATTTTTTAAGATATACGCAGTCTCTGTAATGTTAAAAGGAGAAACTTCGTGGGTAATGTCAACTATTTTAGCATCTGGTAATTCTGTGTAAATAGCACCTTTTACAGCACCTACAAAATGGTCTTTAGTTCCGAAATCTGTTGTTAAAGTAATTAAAGACATGTAAAAACGACCTGTTGATTAGTTGTTTAAAAGATGATAAAAATTTTACACAAAGCTAATCAATTCTAAAATTTAATCCGTAATTTTCTTGTAGAAAAAGTACATCATTTTTATCACACTTTATTATGTGAAATAAAATGCAATTCAAAAATTGATAACCTGTTAAAATAGAATCATTTGACTGAAAGAATAATAGAACTAACCGACATCGATCCAAAAGAATTTTTTGGACCTCAAAACAGTACCATTGCTTTATTGAAAAAATATTTCCCTAAAATTAAAATTGTAGCCAGAGGCGCCAAGTTGAAAATTTATGGAGAACCAGACATTCTTGATGAGTTTGAAAAACGATTTGAGATGATGATCAAGTATTTTGATAAATATAACAAGTTAGATGAAAATAGTATAGAACGTATTATTACAGAAACTGGAAAGGAAACAAAAACAGGTTCTGTTGCAAAAGATGTTCTATTGCATGGAGTAAATGGCAAGTTGATAAAAGCGATAACTCAAAATCAACGTAAGATGGTTTCTTTAATGCAAAAGAACGACATGCTTTTTGCTGTTGGTCCGGCCGGAACAGGAAAAACATATACAGCGGTAGCTTTGGCGGTAAAAGCATTGAAAGAAAAAGAAGTAAGACGTATCATCTTGACTAGACCAGCAGTTGAATCTGGCGAGAATCTTGGTTTTTTACCTGGCGATTTAAAAGAAAAATTAGATCCGTATATGCAACCATTATATGATGCGTTACGAGATATGATTCCACACGAAAGATTAGAGTCACATTTAGAAAAAGGCATAATTCAAATCGCTCCTTTGGCATTTATGCGTGGTAGAACACTAGACAATGCATTTGTTATTTTAGACGAAGCACAGAATACAACACACAATCAAATGAAAATGTTTTTAACCAGAATGGGTAAAAATGCAAAGTTTATTATTACTGGCGATCCTGGTCAGATTGATTTGCCTAGAAAACAAATATCTGGATTGAAAGAGTCTCTGTTGGCACTAAAAGACGTTGATGGTATTGCACATGTACATTTAGATGATAAAGATGTAGTAAGACATCGTCTAGTGAAAAGAATTATATCAGCATACAAAAGCATAGAAACGGAATGATAAAAATAGAAAAAGAAAATTTTGGGTTGCAAGATTATTTTTACATCGGTTATGTATATTTAATTATTTTAGGTATTGTTAGTGATGCAATTTTTTATGGAATATTTGGAGTTTCGTATTTAAATTATACTAACATCTTAGATGCGTTGATTTCACCAATAAGCTTATTGGCAAATAATTGGAAAATTTCTATTTTTCTTGCTCTAATGTTTTGGTTAATGCAAATGTATTTCTCAAAATGGATGTTTAAATTGTACGCTTTTTTTAGAGTTAAAAAATGGTACCAGAAAATTTATAACATCGAGAAATTGGATAAAAAGTATGCTGAATTAAAAAAGAAAAAGAACAATCTTCAAGGATTGATGTTTATTTTTTTCTTGCTTTTTGTTTCTATGAGGACAGGGATGGGAATTGGAACAAAGCAGAAAGTAAATGCTGAAGGAGTAATTCCTAATTATAGATTAGTTTTTAAAGACAACACAAAGTTGGATGTGAAAAAAATAGGTCAAAATTCTGCTTATTTTTTCTATTTTGTGCCGGGTGAAAAGGTAATTACTGTAACACCAATTGCAGATAATTTAAAGCAAATAAAAGTCTTAAAAAAGAAGGAGTAAAAAGTATTAAAAAGTTTACTTTTGCATCAACAACAACACAATAAAAATGAATACAATTAACGATACCAACTTTCAATTTCCGCAACAAAAAGCGGTGTATAAAGGTAAGGTAAGAGAAGTCTATAATATCAATGACGAAGTATTGGTAATGATTGCTTCTGATAGATTATCTGCTTTTGATGTGATTTTACCACGTCAAATTCCTTTTAAGGGTCAGATTTTAAATCAGATTGCAACAAAAATGATGAACGATACTTCTGATATCGTTCCGAATTGGTTGGTGGCAACTCCTGATGAAAACGTAGCAATTGGGCATTTATGTTCTCCTTTTAAAGTAGAAATGGTAATTCGTGGATACATGTCTGGTCATGCAGCAAGAGAGTATAAAGCTGGTAAAAGAGTTTTATGCGGGGTTGAAATGGCAGAAGGATTGAGAGAGAATGATAAATTTCCTACGCCAATCATTACACCATCTACGAAAGCAGAAAATGGCGATCATGACGAGGATATTACGCGTGAAGCTATTTTATCAAACAATGTAGTTTCTGAAGAAGATTACATCGTTTTAGAAAACTATACAAGAGCCTTGTTTGAAAGAGGAACTGAAATTGCTGCAAAACGAGGATTGATTTTAGTTGATACGAAGTACGAATTCGGAAAAACAAACAACGGGCAGATTGTATTGATAGATGAGATTCATACGCCAGATTCTTCTCGTTATTTTTATGCCGAAGGATATGCAGAAAGACAAGAAAAAGGTGAAGGTCAAAAACAATTGTCTAAAGAATTTGTAAGACAATGGTTAATTGAAAATGGATTTCAAGGGTTAGAAGGGCAACAAATTCCAGTAATGTCCGACGAAAAAGTAATCGAAATTTCAAATAGATATATAGAATTGTACGAGCAAATCACAGGAGAAATATTTGTGAAAGCAAATACTAGAGATGTATTAGCACGTATAGAAAAGAATGTGACGGAATTTTTAACGTCTAAATAAAACCTCTCTACTCTACTCGAGGTGGCATTAACTTTGTCAGTTCGATCGGAATTGAGAACAAACCAAACAATTATGATTATAGAACCAAGAACAAGAGGATTCATTTGTTTAACATCGCATCCAACGGGTTGTGAACAAAATGTTATCAATCAAATAGGATATGTAAAATCTAAGGGAGCAATTAATGGCGCTAAAAAAGTGTTGGTAATTGGTTCTTCTACAGGATTTGGATTGGCATCTAGAATTTCTAGTGCTTTCGGATCTGATGCTGCTACTATTGGCGTATTTTTTGACAAACCATCTCGACCTGGAAAAACAGGTTCAGCAGGTTATTATAATACCGCAGCTTTTGAAAAACATGCTCATGAAGCAGGTTTGTATGCCAAAAGTATCAACGGTGATGCCTTTTCTAACGAGATCAAACGTAAAACCTTAGACATGATCAAAGAAGACTTAGGTCAAATTGATTTGGTAATCTATAGTTTAGCTTCACCTGTAAGAACACATCCAGATACAGGAACACGTTACAAGTCGGTGTTGAAACCAATTGGTGGTGTTTTTTCAAATAAAACGGTAGATTTCCATACAGGAGATGTAACGGAGATCTCTATAAACCCCGCAGAAGGAGAAGATATTTCGAATACTGTTGCAGTAATGGGAGGAGAAGATTGGAAAATGTGGATGGACGCTTTACAATCTGAAAACTTATTATCAGAAGGAGCAACAACCGTTGCCTATTCTTATATTGGCCCTTCATTAACAGAAGCAGTATATAGAAAAGGAACTATTGGAGCTGCAAAAGACCATTTAGAAGCAACTGCTTTTACAATTTCAGACGATTTAAAATCGATTGGAGGAAAAGCGTATGTTTCTGTAAATAAAGCATTGGTTACCCAAGCGAGTTCTGCAATTCCTGTAATTCCGTTATACATTTCTTTATTGTACAAAATAATGAAGGCTAAAGGAATTCATGAAGGATGTATTGAGCAAATTCAACGTTTGTATAGCGAGCGTTTATTTGGTGGTGATTTAGCTTTAGACGAAAATGGAAGAATCCGTATTGACGATTGGGAAATGCGCGAAGATGTTCAAGCAGAAGTTGCTGAGCTTTGGAAAACGGCATCGACAGAAAACTTATCAGAAATTGGAGATTTAGCAGGATACAGTGCTGATTTCTTTAATTTATTTGGGTTTAAAGTTGACGGAATCAATTATGAAGACGAGGTAAATGAGATGGTTGCGATACCAAGTGAACAATAAATGTTTGCAAAAATACATATCAAAGCTTTTATAGGTTTGTTTTTTTTGAGTTCTCTAATTTTTGGACAAAACTCTAAATCAAAAAACAATCTTGTAAAAGTTTTGTCTTTTAATATATTACATGGAGCGAATACCAATGGTAGTTTTGATTTAGATGTAATTGCAAATGTTATCAAAAAAGCAGACGCTGATTTTGTTTCGTTGCAAGAAGTAGATTTTAGAACGAATAGAGCTAAAAAATACGACTTGCCAACCGAATTAGGTAATCGCACAAAAATGGCCTCTATATTTGGAAGAGCAATGTATTATGATGATGGCGAATATGGAGAAGGCATTTTATCGAAAACTTCTTTTTTATCAACCAGAAATGTTGCTTTGCCGTATACTAAAGGAAACGAACCGCGTGCAGCTCTAGAAATTTCAACGGTTTTGAAATCTGGAGATACCATTTCTTTTATAGGAACGCATTTAGATCATTTAGAAAATGATATAGATAGAGTTTCTCAAGTAAAAGAGATAAATAAGGTGTTTTCTAAAAACAAGTATCCAACGATATTATCTGGAGATTTAAACGATGTACCAAACAGTAGGGTGATTAATATTCTAGAACGTTTCTGGAAATCTTCATACAATAGATCAGACTCCAAAAAAACATATCCATCAGAAAATCCGACACAGAAAATAGATTATGTGCTTTTTTATCCAAGGAAAAAATGGAAAGTAATTGAAAGAGAAACCATTTGTGATACGATTGCTTCTGATCATTGTGGATATTTGGTGACTTTAGAATTGCAAGACTAATTGTTATTTTATGAAAGCTGTAACCGTAAAAATAATTAAAGACGAATTGAATCATCGAAACTCAAAAGAATTGATCGATTTGTGTTTACGTTTATCAAAATTTAAAAAAGAAAATAAAGAGTTACTCACCTATTTACTTTTTGAATCTCACAATGAAGAGGGATTTATTCAAAGTGTAAAAGATCAAATGGATGAGTTATTTGATCAGATCAATGTCAATAGTTATTTTTATATAAGAAAGAGTACTCGAAAAATATTGACGCTTACAAAAAAGTTTATCAGATATTCTCAAAAGAAAGAAACCGAAGTAGAGTTATTATTGTATTTCTGTTCTAAATTAAAAAGTTTTAGACCTTCTATAAAAAACAGTGTTAGATTGCAAAACATTTACGATAGACAAATTACAAGTATAGAAAAAACGTTGAAAACATTGCACGAAGATTTACAATACGATTATCGAATTGAATTAGAGAACCTGATCGAAGGGCGTTAACCCAAAGAGGCTTGAGGCCAGTATATAGCACAGAAGTCAATTAGAACTAAATATATAAATTGCTAAACACATTGAGATTTGTATATTGTGAGATCAAAACAATAAAATTTCACACATGAAAACACGTAATTCTCTTTTATCAACATTATTTTTAATGGTTAGCTTTTTATTTTTTAATGTTACACAAGCCCAAGATTCAAACACTAAAAAAGTGAAAACAGAGTATAAGAACTCTAAAAAAGTATTAGCCTCTTTTGTTGGAACCTATAGCTTTGATAATGGAGCTGGAGCAGAAGTAACTTTGAAAGAAGGAAAACTGTACGGAGCCCAAGCAGGATCTGGAGAAGAGCCAATGCATTTAGTAGCTGTTTCGAAAAACAAATTTAAGCTTGTAGAAATGGGGGCAGAAATTGAGTTTGATGTAGATGGAAAGGGTAAGGTAACAGGGTTGACTTTTTTTCAACAAGGGCAAGAAATGTCTGGAACAAAAGATTAAAACAAAAAAATCCACAATATTTAAATACAAAAAAGCAATCATTATAATGGTTGCTTTTTTTTTGTAACAATAATGAGCAACCTGTCGTCTAAACTGTATAAATTAAAAAACAGACAATATGAAAACAAAAAAAACAGTTCAATCCTTTCTATTTATAACATGCTTTTTCTTGCTTGTAAATGTTGGGTTTGCTCAGAGTAATTCTTCAACAACAGCAACAAAAAATAGTGCCACAAAAGTTAAAACAGTAGAAGAAATTAAAGTGCCACTAAAAGTATTAAAAACATATGTTGGAATTTACGGTGTAAGACCAGGAAGAGATGTGGTGATTACATTGGAGAATAATCAATTATTTGGGGAGCCAACAGGGCAAACTAAAGTGGGGTTTACACCAAAAACAATGACAAGATTTTATTTAAATGAAATTGATGCAGAATTAGAATTTAATTTAGATAAGTCTGGAGCTGTTACTGGGATTACATTGTATAAGAATGGAAGAGAAATGAAAGCAACCAGATTGTAATTAAAATAAATATTTCCACAATATTCTTAGGCTTACAAAGGCAATCAAAATAGCGGTTGCCTTTTTTAATTGAACCGCATTTAATAGTTTATTACTCAATCTACTTCCAATTTGACCACCAATAAAAACGGTAATTAATAGTACTGTCGTAAAACTCCAATCAATACTGAAATCTGGATTTGCGTATTGCCCCATCAATCCCGAAACAGAATTAACTAAGATAAACAAACTAGCAGTTGCCGCTATTTTTTTTGGAGTGTCCCATTTTGTTAAATGCAATAAAGGAGCAAGAAAAATTCCTCCCCCAATCCCGACCATTCCAGAAATAAAACCAATCACACTTCCATAACTAGCATTTTTACCAATGCTTAAATTTTGAACGCTGTTTTCTGTTGAAACAATTTTTTTAGAAATCCACATGCTTACTGCTGCAAACAATAAAATACATCCTAGCAGAATAAAAAAGAAGGTTTGATTGATCTTTAAATAGCCTCCAATAAATGCAAATGGAACACTAAATAAAACTAAAGGCGCTATTTTTTTCCAGTGATACAATCCTAGTTTGTAAAAGATAAAAACATTGCTAGTAACCACCATAATATTACAAAGTAAAGAAGTAGATCTAATTTGAGTATAAGCAATTCCGGTTAAAGCCAATACAGCTAAATAACTTGATCCACCACCAAAACCAACAGAAGAATATAAAACGGAAATCATAAAAAACAAGCTTATGATATGCCAATTGGTAAATAGAATTTCAAAAAATAAAAGAATGCTCATCGTTAGCAAATATAATTTTTGTTTTAGGATTTGTTGTAGTTTTTAGAATTGAAAATGTAATCAGTCGACGATTCATTGTTATCCAGAGAAAAAAACAAGAAAAGTTGATCTATTTTAGTAGATTAGAGGGCACTAATTAATGAAGTATTAAGATGAGTAATTATCATATCAAACATTTAGAAGAATATTATCAAGTATATAGAAAATCAATAAGAGAACCAGAGAATTTTTGGGAGGAAGTAGCAGAAGAACATTTTGTATGGAGAAAAAAATGGGATAAGGTACTCGATTGGGATTTCAAAAAACCTGAAGTAAAATGGTTTGAAGGTGCTAAATTAAACATCACAGAAAATTGTATTGATAGGCACTTGGCAACTCGTGGAGATAAAACAGCCATTCTTTTTGAACCAAACAATCCAAATGAAGGCGCAGAACATATTACCTATAAACAATTACATGAAAGAGTAAATCAGTTTGCGAATGTGCTAAAAGCCAATAATGTTGGTAAAGGAGATCGTGTTTGTATCTATGTACCTATGATTCCAGAATTGGCAATTTCTGTATTAGCTTGTGCACGAATTGGAGCGATACATTCAGTTGTTTTTGCAGGATTCTCATCCACAGCATTATCAACAAGAATCAACGATTCAGATTGTAAAATGGTGATCACTTCTGATGGTTCTTATCGTGGTGCAAAAACCATCGATTTAAAAGGCATAGTAGACGAAGCATTAGAAAGTTGCCCTGGAGTAGAAACGGTGTTAGTTGCTAAACGAATCAACTCAGATATTTATATGAAAGAAGGTCGTGATCAATGGTTGCAACCTTTATTAGATAAAGCCTCAACAGTTTGTGAAGCAGAGATAATGGATGCAGAAGACCCGTTGTTTATTTTATACACATCAGGATCAACAGGTAAGCCAAAGGGAATGGTACATACAACTGCCGGTTATATGGTGTATACGGCGTATACATTTAAAAATGCATTTCAGTACAGAGAAAATGATGTGTATTGGTGTACTGCAGATATTGGTTGGATTACAGGCCATTCTTATATCGTATATGGTCCTTTAGCAAACGGAGCAACAACTGTATTGTTTGAGGGGGTGCCTAGTTACCCAGATTTTGGACGTTTTTGGGATGTGGTTCAAAAGCATAAAGTAAATCAGTTTTATACGGCACCAACTGCAATTAGAGCCTTGGCAAAGCACGGAGTTGAACTAGTAGATAAATACGATTTATCATCGTTAAAAGTTTTAGGCTCTGTAGGTGAACCTATTAATGAAGAAGCCTGGCATTGGTATAATGACAATGTTGGGAAGAAAAAAAGCCCAATTATTGATACTTGGTGGCAAACAGAAACGGGCGGAATTATGATTACTCCAATACCGTATGTAACACCAACAAAACCAACCTATGCAACTCTTCCGTTTATCGGAATTCAGCCAGCGTTGATGGATGAAAATGGTGAGGAATTAAAAGGGAATCAAGTAGAAGGGAGACTGTGTATCAAGTTTCCTTGGCCATCTATTGCAAGAACTATTTGGGGCAATCACCAACGTTATAAAGAAACGTATTTCTCTGCCTATAAGGATATGTATTTTACAGGTGATGGAGCATTGAGGGATGAGGTTGGTTACTATAGAATTACGGGTAGGGTAGATGATGTAATCATCGTTTCCGGTCATAATTTAGGAACCGCACCAATAGAGGATGCGATCAATGAACATCCTGCGGTTGCAGAATCTGCCATTGTAGGCTTTCCACATGATATTAAAGGAAGTGCATTATATGGGTATGTGACCTTGAAAGATACCGGAGAAAGTAGAGATCAAGATAATTTACGAAAAGAAATCAATCAAATAATTACAGAACATATTGGCCCAATAGCGAAGTTGGATAAAATTCAATTTACAGAGGGGTTGCCAAAAACGCGCTCTGGAAAAATTATGAGACGTATATTGCGTAAAATTGCACATAACGATATGAGTAATTTAGGAGATACCAGTACTTTGCTAAATCCAGAAGTGGTGCAAAGTATTATTGAGAGAAAGCTGTAAATGGACAATATTAAAAAATATTTAGAAGGAACAATTTCTATAGAAGATAGTGATTGGGAGTTTTTTACGTCAAAACTGGAGGAAAGAACAGTGAAAAAACGAACGAAACTTTTAAATATTAATGAAATTGAAAATCATATTTCTTTTATCTCTAGTGGAATTGTACGTTTTTTAATTCCGAAGGAAGAAGAAGATAAAGAAGTGACTTTCGGATTTTGTTTTGACAATGAATTTGTGAGTGCATACGATTCTTTTTTAACTAGAAAACCGTCATTGTACGAGTTAGAGACGCTAACTGATGTTACCATGTGGAGTATGTCGTATAATGATTTGCAAGAAGTCTACAGAAATACTAAAATTGGAAATACGCTCGGACGTTTGTCATCTGAGCGTTTATTTTTAATAAAGTCAAAAAGAGAACAATCATTGTTAAATGAAACTGCAGAAGAACGCTATTTAAACTTGTTCAAAGAAAGGCCAAATCTGATCAAGGAAATTCCATTAAAATATATCGCATCCTACATTGGTGTTACTGCTCAGGCTTTAAGCAGAATCCGTAAACGAATTTCTTAACCTAGGTTCATTTCATAAAATTAATTAAGGTTGCTTCTTTGTGCTCAATAAATAACGAGCAAATGGTGATAGGAGTTTTAATGATAGTTTTATGGTATTCAGGGTTGTTTTTTCAAACTTTTTTTTTGCATAGATATGCTGCGCATCAATCTTTTAAAATGTCAAAGTTTGGCGAAAAAGTATGTTTCTTTTTAACTTGGTTAACCCAAGGTTCAAATTATTTAAGTGCTTATGGTTATGGAGTAATGCATCGAATGCATCATGCCTATGCAGATACAGAAAAAGATCCACACTCTCCAAAATATGATAAAAGTGTTTTCAGTATGATGTGGCGTACTAAAAATATGTATCAAGACATCAATAATAAAAGAATTGCAATTGATGAGAAATTTACCAAAAACGTACCGCAATGGGAACGTTTTGATAAGTTTGCAAGCTCAAAGATTTCTAGATTAACCTGGGGAGTTTTATACATTTGTTTTTTTATTGTGTTTGCAACAGCATGGTGGCAATGGTTATTTTTACCAGTAGCTTTTTTAATGGCTCCAATTCATGGAGTAATTATCAATTGGTTTGCTCATGTTTATGGTTATGTGAACTTTAAAGTAAGCGATACTTCTAAAAACTTGCTGCCTTTTGATTTTTTAATGATGGGGGAAGGCTATCATAACAATCACCATGCCCATGGAGGACGTGCAAATTTTGGAGTGAAATGGCACGAAGTAGATATTACATATTGTATTATGGTTGTATTAGATAGAGTGAAATTGATTCAGCTTAAATAGAATTATTTGAGCTATATTAAATCAAAAATCGCAGCTCCAAAATATACATACAAGCTGCACAAAATTGCTTCCCCAATAAATACGCCAAACAGCACATTTTTAAAAGGTGTTTTTAAAATTCCGGTAACATAACAAATGATGTCAGTTGGAACAAAAGGGAAAATTGACCAACCTGCAACCAATAATGTTGACTTTGGGTTGTCTAACTTTTTTTTCCATAAAGGAATTTTTGAAGGGAATTTCTTTTCTAAATAAGCACTAAACCCTAATAAATCTGAAAAGTAATATAAGGAAGTAGCTGAAAAAAGGACGCCAATCATAGAGATAAGCAGAACCAACAGTAATTGATCAGGAAATAATAAACCACCACCTATGACAAAAGGGGTACTCGGAATTAAGAAAAAACCTCTGATTAATGTGAGTACTGTATATACCAACAACATTTCACCTTGAAATTCTTGTATAAAAGCAACCAAATATTCAGCTGTGATAATTTCTGGGTTCAAAAGATAAACAATTACCAATCCAATAAGTAACGCAATCCAAATAATATAAACAAGTGTTTTTCCTTTTTTTAGCATTGATTATTATGTCTGTATTTATTACGACGACTACTATTGGAAAAAGTAACAGTTTCTTTTAGTTTGTTAATCTGTCATGCTAGCTCCTATTGGCATACAAATTGACAAATACAACTCGATCTATTTATTAGAATTCACTTTACAATTAGCTTCAGAAGAAAATGAAAAACATACATACAGCATCAGAAAAGGATAAAAAGAAACCTAAAATTTCTATAGGTAAAGCATTTACAACCATTATTTGGCCAAAACGTAATTTGGTTTTTATAGGATTGATTTTAATTGTAGTAAGCAGATTGGCAAGTTTGGTAGCTCCGTTAAAAATTAAATCATTGCTAGATGATGTGATTCCAAATAAAGATTACGATGAATTGTACAGTTTATTGTTTGTTGTTGGAGCTGCTATTTTAGTGCAAGCTGTAACTTCATTTTTGCTAACACGTATATTAAGTGTACAAGCTCAGTATTTAATTTCTGAACTTCGAGCAAAAGTGCAAAAGAAAGTATTGTCTTTGCCAATTAGTTTCTTTGATAATACAAAATCTGGAGCATTAGTTTCTCGAATTATGAGTGATGTAGAAGGAGTTCGTAATTTAATAGGAACAGGATTGGTTCAGTTAGTTGGAGGAACAATTACAGCGGTAATTTCTTTGATTTTGTTGATAGGAATAAGCCCATCAATGACGTTGTTTGTATTGATTCCAGTAATTGTATTTGGATTGATCGCATTAAATGCTTTCAAATACATCAGACCTATATTTAGAAATAGAGGAGTAATCAATGCAGAGGTAAAGGGCCGATTGACAGAAACATTATCAGGAGTACGAGTAATTAAGGCATTTAACGCAGAAGAACAAGAGAATAAAGCATTTGAAAAAGGAGTAGATCAATTATTTCAAAATGTGAAAAAGAGTTTAACGGCAACCGCAATCATGACAAGCTCAGCAACCTTCTTATTAGGAATCGCTTCTACAGGAATTATGGGAATTGGTGGCTATAAAATCATGGCAGGTGAGTTAACCGTTGGAGACTTTTTGTCATTTACTTTTTTATTAGGCTTGATGATCGCACCCATTGTTCAGATGAGTAATATTGGAAGTCAATTAACAGAGGCATTAGCTGGTTTAGATAGAACCGAAGAGCTGATGAATATGGAAGCTGAAGAAGAAGATGAAGATAGAGTTGTTGAATTAGAAGATATTGAAGGAGAATTGGTTTTTGATGATGTCTCTTTTTCTTATGAAGAGGGAAAAGAAGTGTTGAAAGATATTAGCTTTCACGTTCCACCTGGAACCGTAACCGCTTTGGTAGGAAGTTCTGGCTCAGGAAAATCTACAATTGCAGGATTATCAGCCACTTTTTTAAATCCCATTTCTGGAAAAGTTACAATTGACAATCAAGACATGTCAAAAGTTAAATTAAGTAGTTATAGAAAGCATTTGGGAGTCGTATTACAAGATGAATTTTTGTTTGAAGGAACAATTAGAGAAAATATTTTATTCCCGAGACCAAATGCTACTGAAGATGAACTACAAAACGCAGTAAAAGCCGCATATGTAAATGAATTTACCGATCGTTTTGATGATGGACTAGACACATTAATTGGAGAAAGAGGCGTAAAACTTTCTGGAGGTCAACGACAACGATTGGCAATTGCAAGAGCTATTTTGGCAAACCCAAAAATCATCATATTAGATGAAGCTACTTCTAGTTTAGATACAGAAAGTGAAGCATTGATTCAGAAAAGTTTATCAGAGTTGATAAAAGACAGAACAACCATTGTAATTGCTCATAGGTTAAGTACCATTAAACAAGCAGATCAAATATTGGTAATAGAAGCTGGTAATATTGTTGAGAGAGGAACTCATGAAGAGTTGATAGATAAACAAGGAAGATATTTTGAGTTGTATACTTATCAATCTAAGATTTAACCTAAATCAAATAAATTCTGAACTCCTAGATATTTATTCACTGTAAATCCTTCTGCATATTTTGCATTTATTTGTCTACCAAAAATGGTGTTGGTGCTTTTAATTTGATCTATTAAACCAGAGATAGAATTTGGATTTGGATTCTTCGGATCTTTAAATTGAGAAGTATACGCTAGAATTGATTTAATTTTGGTTTCCATATATTCGGTAACATCAACTACAAAATCAGGTTTAATAAAGTAATCTTGAATGTAATTATAGACCAATTCAGAACGCCATTTATCCTGTTTGATACCATTGTTAAAAGTTTCTATTTTTAGTAAACCTGCTAAAAAGTTTGCATCGTTCACCAATTTTGCAGTGTTCGCATGATCTGGGTGCCTGTCGTGGATGGCAGTGCTTAGAATAATTTTTGGTTGATACTTTCTAATGGATTCAATAATTTTTAAGCGATTGACTTCATTATTTTCAATAGCACCATCTTTAAAACCTAGTTGTTCTCTAAAATGAATTCCTAAAATAGTTGCAGCATCTTTTGATTCTTTTTTTCGATCTTCTGGAGTACCATAGGTTCCCATTTCACCAGCAGTTAAATCAACAATGGCTATTGTCTTTCCTAAGGCATTATGTTTTAAGAGTGTTCCAGAAATTGCACATTCAACATCATCTGGATGTGCACCAAAAGCAAGGATATCTACTTTGTATACATTCATGTTATTGAGATTTTAATTCTTTAATTTCTTGTTCTAATTTTGAAATGTATTTTTGTTGCGGAATAAGTGCGGTTTCAACATCATCAACAGTATATCTAGGAGTAATATGTTGTGGACAATTCCAATCGTAGGCTTCAATATGTAAAACCAACATTCGTTCTGGTCTAAATTTGTAATCGTCTAAATCTAATAAGTCATATAATTCTGGCTGCTCGTCTAGCTCGATTACTTCTGCTTTAGCATATATTTTCAGTCTAGCTTTCCTAGGGTAATCAATCATGATTAGAGATACTTTTCTATTGGTAGCGATGTTTCCAACGGAAACATATTGCTTATTCCCAGCGAAATCGATAAAACCTACACGTTTAGAATCTAGAATTTTTAAAAAACCTTTAGGACCACCTCGATGTTGTATGTAAGGAAAACCATTTGAACCTATTGAAGATAGGTAAAAGCTGTTCTGATCTTCAATGAAAGAGAATTCTCCATCAGTTAAACCATTTACTTCGCTAAATTTCTCCATACGTGAGTAGCTATTTCTGCTACCATATTTTTTTTGTAATTCTTTAGCCGCATCTGAAAATGCTATTTCTGCAAAATTTCTTGCCATGGTTTATTATTTGATTGATAAATTACATCAGAGAAGAAAAGACCTCTCTGATGTATTATTTTTAATATTATGCTTTCTCTATTTGGTAGTTTATCAAGAAAATCAATGGAATTGCATATGCTAAATGTCTTACTAAGGTAATTACCGGCATCATTGGAGACATGTCTATACCTGCAACTCCTGCACCTAACAATGGTAACATAAATAGCCAAACTAAGGCAACAGTTTCTCCGCCAACAAAGATCAATGGTCTTGCCCATTTTGGCCCCCAAAGAGAAGGCGCAATTCCAGCGTATAAAATTGATAATAGAATTCCATTGCTGTAATGTCCAATAACTCCATAGCCTAAACCTAATCCAGTTTTAGCTCCTAATATACCAGGTATATCCCACCAGTTTCCAGTGATTAATAATCCTACTAAGTCAAATAATACGGTTCCTAAAAAACCTGCGATGATTGCATTTTTCCAATTGATTGTTTTCATGTGTCCTAATTTATTGTTTATTTAAAGTCACATGCTGTTCGCTATTAGTCATTGTTTTTGGTGAATAAAAGCTACATGCTCGTTCCATAATTTGTTGTTATTTATTGTTTGGTAGTTAATTGTGATTAGGCCGATAAATTGATCAGCCCAATCATTTTATTACTTTATTTGATGTTATTCTTTTTTAAGAACTTTAAAATGTAGTTTGCTATTTCATCTCCTTTTTCTTCAAGAGCAAAGTGTCCAGTATCTAATAAATGTGTTTCAACATTTTTTAAATCTCTTTTATATGGATGCGCTCCTTCAGCTGGAAAAATATAATCATTCTTTCCCCAAACAATTAAAGTTGCTGGTTGAAATTCTCTAAAATACTGTTGCCATTTTGGATATAAAGGCACATTTGTTCGATAATCATAAAACATTGCCAATTGTATTTTATCATTCTCAGGTCTTTTTAAATGTTGTAAATCAAGATTCCAGTTGTCAGGGCTAATTTTAGATGCATCTTGCACGCCATGTGTATATTGCCATTTCAATCCATCAGGCGAGTGAAACCCTTCTAGAGCTTTTCCGTTTTCGACCGTGTAGTCATTCCAATATTTTTTAATAGGAACCCAAAAATCTCGTAGGCCTTCGTCATATGCATTTCCATTTTGGATAATCAAAGATTCAATTCTTTTTGGATATTTTGATGCAATCCTAAATCCAATTGGTGCACCATAATCCATTAAGTACAAACTGTATTTCTTAACGTGTAATTTCTGTAAGAATCCTTCTACAATAAGCGACATGTTATCAAAGGTATAGTCGAAATTTTCCATTGCTGGTTGCTCACTTCTTCCATATCCCGGGTAATCAGGGGCTAACACATGGTAGCGAACAGACAAGTCTGTTATTAAGTTTCGAAACATATGTGAAGAAGTAGGATATCCATGTAATAATACAATTGTTGGCTTCTTTACATCACCTGCTTCTCTGTAAAAAATATCAACACCATTGACTTTTATGGTTTTGTGATATGTTGGTTCAGTTTTAATTTTAGCAATACTTACTTCTTCGTTTCCTTTTGGCGCATTGAATGCGAAAATCCCTAAAGATAGAAATGCTACTAATAATATTCCTAATACTGGTTTGATTGTTCTTGTTTTCATTTTACTTTGTTTTGATGTTTATTTATTGTTTTTGTTTAAATTTACGTTGGTTTTCTTGTATTTTAATATCATTGGCACTCATGTCTCTTACTTGCATTTTTCCTTCTGCATCAAATTCCCAGTGCTCGTTTCCGTGTGTTCTCATCCATTGCTTTGTTTCTGCATTTTGCCATTCATATTCGAATCTAACAGATATTCTATTGTCTGTATAAGACCACAAATACTTTTTTAATTTATAATGCAGTTCATGACTCCATTTGTTGGCTAAGAATTTTTTAATTTCTTTTCTTCCAACAAAAAATAGATCTCTATTTCTCCAGTTAGAATCTGCTGTATATGCCATAGATACGTTTTGTGGATCTTTACTATTCCATGCATCTTCTGCTGCTTGTACTTTTGCTGTTGCGGTATCCTGGTTAAAAGGAGGTATTAATTCTCTCATAATTCATACAGACAAGTCTGTTTGGTTTGTGTTAATGTTTAATTGTTTTTTTAATGTAATCCTATGCTAATAATTTCTTACAGGTATTTTTTGCAGATAGAATAGGCCAGCTGTTATGTTGTATTTGTGAAAGGATGATTGCTCCATCCATTAGTACCAAGATTTCATCTCCTAATTCCTTAGCTTGCTCTGTATTAAACCGACTGTCTTCTAGTAAAAGATTGTGAATCCATGTTCTCAATTCATTTTTATGTAATACAACTTGGTCTTTTATTTTTTGTTGATCTTTAGGCAAGTCGATAAATATATTTTGAAATCCACATCCTCTATATTCAACTTCGGTCAACCATTTATTTAAATAATCAAAACAGCCAATAATTTTATCACTTACAGTTTTTTCATTTGCAATAAAATCAAATAAATTGCTAACCCAATTGGTGTGGCGTTTCTTTAAATAGGCAACTGCAATATCCTCTTTAGATCTGAAATGTTGGTACATACTTGCTTTTGCAACACCAGCCTCAGCTATTATCTGATTGATTCCGGTTTGGTTATAGCCAGCATAGTAAAACAATTCAGATGCTGTTTCTATGATTCTATCTTTTACCCCTTGTTTTTTCATACAGCAAATGTACAATACATATTTAATTAAACAGACAGGTCTGTATGTAATTAACATTTATTTAACATTTAGCTTGAAAATGTCACCTATTAATGTAAGTGTTTTTTTAGTTTAACGACTTTAGCTTCAAACCAAAATAAATGAAGAAAATAGTATTCTTAGTAATTATGGCAATTACTTTAATTGCATGTAAAGAGAAATTAACAAAACGAGAAAATTGCTATCCAGAGAATTTATCAAAAGTGTTTTCGAAACATGGTGGTCTAGATAAATGGAATGAATTAAAACAGTTATCATTTAGGATTGGTAACGAAAAGCATTTGGTTGACTTGCATACTCGTAAATCAGTGATAATTTCTAAGAGTTATTCAATAGGGTTTGATGGAGAAAAAGCATGGTTGCAGCAAAAAGATTCGATGTCTTTTAAAGGTAATAAGGATTTTTATTATAATTTGTATTTTTACTTTTATGCAATGCCTTTTGTTTTAGCAGATAATGGAATTGTGTTTGAAGAGTCTAAGTCATTAGTATTTGATGGAGTTTCATATCCCGGAATTAAGGTCTCTTATAAAGCCAATATTGGTTCTTCTCCAGACGATAATTATTATATGTATTATAATCCAGATAGCTTTCAAATGGAATGGCTTCAATACTCAGTTACTTTCTTTAGTAAAAAAGTAAGTTCTAAAGTAAATACAATTAGATACAATGATTGGATTACCATTGATGGGGTTTTACTACCTAATTCATTGACTTGGTATAAAAAGGATGAAAAAGGAAACATTTTAGAACCTGCAAGAAGTGCTACTGTTTTTACAAATCAGAAAGTAAGCACTAAAAAATTAGATGAAAGTATTTTTCACAAACCTAAAGAATAGATTCTTTCATAGATAAAATCATAATAATGATTCATATTAGACACCATAAAGCTTCCATGTTTTGTGGTGTCTTTCAGTATAGCAATGTCAAAGAGTTGTAAGTCATCAACTTCTTCAGGCTGCATTTTAAGTTGATCCAAGTTTTTATTGAGTTTGCAAACATATATATGTTTAAATTCGTTGTCTAAAATTCCGTTTGGATGTATAATCTCATCTTTTCTAAAACCGATTTTTTGTAAATCAGCTTCTTTTATTGTGAGCCCGATTTCTTCTTTCACTTCTCTAATTGCAGCAACTTCAGTTTTTTCTCCTGCATAAATATGTCCAGCAACAGAAACATCCCAAAGATTAGGGAACACTTTTTTAATTGAAGCTCTTTTTTGAAGGAGTACTTTTTTATCATCTGTGTAAAACCAAACATGTATGGTTTGATGATACAGGCCTTTTATATGTGCTTCAGATTTTAAAGCAGTTTTACCAGTAAATTCTCCGGTTGATGTGAGTATATCTATGATTTCATCCATATAAAAAAATCCCGCATAAAGCGGGATTGATATTTTTTAGTCAAAATAGGAGAACGTTTCTCCATCTTTAATTTTTAATAACGATTCGTAAATCATTTTAATTACATTTTCTACATCATCTCTATGTACCATTTCAACAGTGGTATGCATATAACGTAACGGTAAAGAAATTAATGCAGATGCAACTCCGCCATTACTATACGCAAAGGCATCAGTATCTGTTCCTGTTGCTCTAGATAAAGCTGAACGTTGAAAAGGGATTTTGTTTTCTTCTGCAGTATCTATAATTAAATCACGTAGTTTTTGTTGAACAGCTGGTGCATACGCAATCACTGGTCCTTTACCCATTTCTAAATGACCTTCTTTTTTATTGTCAATCATTGGAGTAGTGGTGTCATGTGTCACATCAGTAACAATGGCAACATTTGGTTTGATGCGATGTGTAATCATTTCTGCTCCACGCAAACCTATTTCTTCTTGTACAGAGTTGGTAACATACAACCCAAAAGGCAACTCTTTTTTGTTTTCTTTTAACAAACGTGCTACTTCTGCAATCATAAACCCACCCATTCTATTTAGAATGTGAAATTCATCTGGATAGGTAATTACACAACCAACATGAACTCCAAGTTTTTCCACTTCCTTTTTAGTTGTACAACCAGTATCGATAAAAATATTCTCAGGCTTTGGCGTCTCTTCTTTTCCTTTCATTCTAGTATGAATTGCTGGCCATCCAAAAACTCCTTTAACAATACCTTTTTTTGTATGAATATTTACAATTTTACTAGGTGCAATTTGATGATCACTTCCTCCATTTCTAATTACATAAATCAAACCATTGTCAGAAATGTAATTTACATACCATGAAATTTCATCAGCATGTCCTTCTATTACTACTTTAAATTTCGCATCAGGATTGATAACTCCAACTGCTGTTCCATAGGTGTCAGTAATAAACTCATCTACATAAGGTTCTAAATAGTCCATCCAAATTTTTTGCCCTTCCCACTCATATCCGGTAGGAGCTGCATTATTTAAATACTTTTCTAAAAAGTCAATTGATTTTTTATTTAATATCGATTTTTTTGCCATTATGTTTTTCTCTTTTTTGTAAAAATAATACGATTTTTATGGATTGCAGATAAAAATGAAAGAAACTTATACCTATATAGATCATTTTTTTGATCTCTTAACAGATCCTTTCAAACTTTCAAGTCAAATTATAATATATTTGCGTACTAATTTTTAAACCTAGTTTTGAAACATTTTTTCTACCTATATATATTCTTGTCTCTTTCTGTCTCTTATGGACAAGAAAAGGATACGATTCCGTTGTCTGAAAAATACATTTTGATAAAAATAGGGGACACGTTGACTATAGATTTAGATGAAGTAAAGTTGTTACCAAAAAATAAGTTTAGTTCTAATGTAGACATTCATTATTATTACTGGTTAAAGAAGAAAGTTTTCAAATCATATCCGTATGCTGTTTTAGCATCAAAAAGGTTGGATACTTTAGCAGCAAGATTGTCAAGAATAAAAAGCAAACGTAGAAGGAAAAAGTATATCAAGATTGCTCAACGATATATGGAAGGAGAGTTTACAGATCAGCTAAAGAAGATGACCCGTACAGAAGGACGAATTTTGATAAAATTGATTCATCGTCAAACTGGGCGTACAACATTTAGTCATATAAAAGAGCTTCGTAGTGGTTGGAAAGCTTTTTGGTACAATGCTTCTGCCAATATTTTTAAGCTTTCTTTAAAATTACAATTTAATCCTGAACATATAAACGAGGATTTTTTAGTTGAAGACATTCTTCAGCGAGCGTTTTCAGTTGAGGCATTAGAGGAGCATTCGTCAAAATTGCCATTTAACTTCGAGAAGATTTATGCTACACGTGGTGGTCAAATAGATGTTTCCGAGTACAAGTTGTTATTTAAGAGGCTTCGTAAGAAGCGATCTGGGAGAAGAAGTCAAAAGAAGGATTGATGGTGTTTATTTTATTTGGGTTGTAATAGGTGTTGTATGAGGGTGTTAAGGTTGTTGAGAAATAAAAGTTAAAAAAACGTTATCAAAAGGCTTGTGTG
>MAAC01016625.1_pt1 | contig 48153 bp, 44 predicted proteins | sample 1115981 | NCBI WGS metagenome assembly MAAC01 (sample SAMN04961126, study PRJNA320927) | seawater metagenome | isolation source: sample BD02T64 sea water enriched with oil for 64 days | place: USA:Gulf of Mexico | collected 2013-07-27 | reverse complement strand
TTGTTATTTGTAAGTGGTGAAAGCTCTTTTTTACTTCAATTGGTATTATAAAGTTTTTTTAGTTCTGTCAGCTGTTTAGGTGTATCTAAATCAATAAAGGCTGCTGGCATGCGAATGCTTCGTAATATTTTAGTGTGTTGATCAATCACTGATTTTGCTCCATGGCCTCGTTTGAGTTGGCTCAAATCACTAAAGCAGTGCTGTGGAAATATTACCGGAGGCCCTTTAATACCAGTGTCATTAGAGGCTGTATAGATATATTCAGGTTTTTTCTGCCACTTCCGTATAAATAATGTAAGCTCATCAATACCCAACTGCCATTGGTCAACCAATAACAACATCACGGCTTGAGTATTAGAATTAAGAGCAGAAACCCCTTTAGCAATTGAAGAAGCAAGACCTTGCTGCCAATTTTCATTAATAATATATTTGATCGCAGTTTTACCCTTCCTGATGACAGTGGATTTAGATTTCCATGGAATGGTGCACCAGGTGATGAGATAAGAATTACTGCCCAAAGTAATACACAGATATTTCCTGGTGATGATGTTAGGATAGGGATTTTCTTTACCATCGATTCAAGTTTAACACCAGGAACTATAGTTACAAACTGTGTCGACTTAACTGCTGATATTGTTCTCAATAATGCACCAAATCTTCCTACTGGAAATGAATCCTGTATAGATTTACTTATTGAAGCGCCATCTATGGACGTTTGTATCAATAAAAATGTGAGACTAGCAGATTCTTTGAATCCATTTGTTACTAGTATTACAAATATTTCTCCTAATGATGAAGTTGAATTTGAAATATGCGTTCAAAATAATGGGAGTTTAGACTTTAATGGCCGGATGGAAGATATACTAGACCCTAAATACGAATTCATTTCTGTAGATAACTCAAATATGCCATTAGGAGTTACTTTTACCCAGAATGGTCAGAATTTAATCTGGGATAATTTAAATGTTGATCAAACATGTGATGTATTTGAATATGATACCGGATGTGCGATCACTGGAATCTTTTATTGCGCAAGGGTAAAGGCAAGAGTTAGACCTCAAACCGTAGCAGGCAACATAGATAATAATGCAAGTTTAATTGATAATTCTGGAGTAATTCTAGAAACCTCCGATTTTGCAAAGGTTAATGTTATTGAATCTTCCGTATTTGTAATTAGAAAAGAAGTCTCTGTTGATAATATCAATTTTCAATCAGCTCCATTAGTTATTGATCCTAATTGTGATAATACTGTATTCTATCGTATTACTGTTGAAAACATAGGTAATAGAGATGCTACACAATTCTTGCTTTTTGATGAACTACCATTTCTAGGAGACGTGTTTTATCCTACCTCGTTAGGTCGCAATAGTACATTCTCCTTTATGAACGCAACTAGTACTACCAGTGATTTTAATACCAGTTATTTAAATTATTATCCATCCTTTAATTTTTCACCTAGTAATTTTAATTGTAACTCTACTCCTATAGGGACCTCAAGTTTTGATGCTAGTAGTAGAACAATCCGTTTTGAGAACAGTCGTACATTAACAAATGTAGATATATTTGAGGTAGTGATAGAACTAGAATTACCTAATTCATTAACTTCAAATGATATAGCCATTAATAGTGCATATGTTGTAAACTGCGCGGTTCCTGGTAGCATTATATCTACATCAAGTATTACTTCACCAGCAATAATAGACATTCAAAAAACTGTAGAAGCTGGTTTTGATATATCTACAGATTTATGTTCCACTAGTGCTGCAGTAGATTTATTCAGTTTAATACCTGGAAATCCAGATGCAGGAGGAACTATATCACCTGTACTTGCTAGCGGCAGTAATATTTTTGACCCAGCAATTGATGTCGCAGGAACCTATACTTATACAGTAACAGGAACTCCTTCTTGTGCAACTGATAGTTCTGAAATAACGATAACCATAACACCACAGCCAGATCCTGGGCTAGATGCTACTATCACACTTTGTGAGACAGATACTGCTGTAAATTTATTCAATTTTTTAAATGGAACTCCAGATAATGGTGGATCATGGACACCATTATTAATGAGTAACAGTGGTATTTTTGATCCCGCGATAGATCCAGCAGGAACGTATACTTATAGCATTCCATCATTAAATTCTTGTCCAGGAGTTAGTGCAAATGTTACAGTGATAATTAACTCAGCGGCAAACGCTGGAATGGATAATTCTATAGATTTATGCTCCACCGATAATCCAGTAGATTTGACATCATTGCTCTTAGGAGCACCTGATCTAGGCGGAACTTGGTCGCCAGCTTTAGCCAGCGGAACTAGCATGTTTGATCCGAGTATAGACCTTGCTAACACCTATACATATACCGTTAGTGGTAACGCACCTTGCACTGATGATACTTCTCAACTTAATATAAGTATTACTACAGCACCTGATCCTGGAATTGATGGAACAGTAGATATATGCGCAAATGCAAATTCTATAGATCTTTTTAATAGTATTAACGGTACACCACAACCAGGTGGCGTATGGACACCTACCTTAAATAGTGGTAGCGGTATATTTGACCCTTCAATAGATCTTGCAGGAAATTATATGTATACTATTGCCGCCACGGGCTCATGTCCACCAGTTTCTTCACAAGTATCAGTAAACATTACGCCAGCACCAGATCCAGGTTTAGATTCTATAGTCAACATTTGTACAACTGGGCCAGAAATAAATTTAATTACTCTTCTTGATGGTACTCCAGAAAATGGTGGAGTCTGGAGCCCTACATTAGCATCTGGAACGGGACTTTTTGATCCTGCATTAGATAATGAAGGTATCTATACTTATACCGTAAGCCGCAATGGTTGTAATGATGAAAGTTCTTTATTACAAATTATATTTAATCCTGATGTTGTTATAGCCAGTGCAAATGATCAAGAAGAATGTGATGCTATAGGTGATAATGATGGCCTTACCTTATTTGATTTGTCTATAGAAGAATCTGCTATTTTAAATGGGCTAAATACTACTGATCATACGATAACATATCACCTATCTAATGAAGATGCATTAAATGGGAATAACAGCGTTAATGTCAATTACACAAATTCAAATATAACCGAAACAATTTATGTAAGAGTTGAAAATAATACGACCGGTTGCTTCTCAATTACCACCTTTAGTATTACCGGTATTAAACTTCCAGAATCACAATTATTTGATGAATATGAAGCTTGTTTAAATGAAAATGGTGTCCCAATAAATCCATCGAGATTACCGATTTTAGACACACAACTATCTAACGCTTCCTATGAGTTTAACTGGTTTTATGAAGGAAATCCTATAGCAGGTGCCGTAAATAGCACTTACACAGCAAACGCTATAGGAAACTATAGTGTAGAGATAACTGATAGAAATACAGGATGTGTAAACGTAGATGAAACCGCTGTAATTCAAGAGCCTTATCTTGTGGCACAGGCGATTTTAATTACCAATCAATTTGATCGTAATCCTACCATCGAAGTGAATGTTTTAAATGATCGTGGTGACACCTATTTATATAGATTAGATAATGGACCATGGCAAGAAAGTAATAGGTTTGAAAATCCTGAAGATGGTATTCATACTATAAGTGTAAAGGGACCTAACAGTTGTGGCATCGCGACAGACCGAATCCTAGTTTTACGATATCCTAGGTTTTTTACACCTAACAATGATAATTTTAATGACTACTGGCAAATTGAAAACCTAAGAGATCGCGATGGTAATAAATTATATATCTATGATCGTTTTGGAAAGTTACTTAAACAACTTTCCTTAGATGGTCCTGGATGGGATGGAACGTATAATAATAAACCTTTACCATCGTCAGATTACTGGTTTACAATTGAATATGTAGACCCCAATACTGGTGAAGAAGCCGTATTGAAATCACATTTTTCTTTAAAGAGGTAGTAATATGATTGTCCCGCTTTCGCGAAAGCGAGATTAAATCAAATCAATTCAAGTATACGGTTTATGGAATGAAACTTGAACTTAATGGATTGCTATTATATCAAAGAAGTGTACGCCCCTATATTTACAATGTAATTTTACAATTTGGGGGAATTGAAAAATTGGCCAAATCGAGACGGTGAAAGCTGTCTCGATTTTTTGTTTAAGAAAATCATGTTAATCTTCTACAAGAAAAGCTGCCAAGTCGTAACTTTGTCACATGAGTGAAGAAAAAAAACCAGATTACGTAGTTTACGACGAAGAAACAGGCACCTATAATGCTGCGCTTCTTCCCTACTCTAGTGGCGTGTCTGCCCCTAAAATTACTACTCCAGACATCACTTCATGGAAACAAACTAATATCAATAAGGTGAACCATGAGATTAAATCACAATTTGACCAACTCAAAGAGCAGTACGATGCCATGGTTAAAAAATATGAGGATAATCAACTAGTTTATGGTGCAAAATTCTCCTTTGAACCTATCGTAGGAGAAACCTATCATCTCTACAAAGGTCGCAAAGATGGATTACCATTCTTATCTGTAATACATCCTACAGAGTGTTCATGGGATTTTGTAGGGACGTACCGATTAACTTCTGAAAAGCTTTGGGAAGAAATAGATAACTAGGATTTACTCCATATTTTTACATCTAATTTTAAGTGCTTAATGATTTTTTCAAAGGATTTAATGTCTTCTATGTAATTAGTAAAATAAGCCGCTCCGTTTACTGGTTCATTGATATCTACACTGAAGTAATCACGATCCCAAGGAATAGTCATATACATTTTGCCAGATCTAAAGGAAATCATAGGATGTACTTTCTCTGTTTCAATAATCTGGACTATAGAGTTGATCAAGCTAGGCGATAATACATAATATGCCATTTGCGCGTTAGTGGTATAAACAGAGTAATTACTGCTTACTGTATGATTATCTATTTCCATTTTTGAATAAGACGATCCAAAAACAGCATCGCTAAATTTATCCCAATTACTTTCTAGTTTTTTAGGGATCAATATCACATCACCTTCAAAACTTTTATTAAAATTTGCATAAAGAAATAAACCTCTGTAATACTTAATGGTATCACGTACAAAACCAAATTCAACTATAGGTTGAACGCCATCTTCCTGATTAAACAATCCGTGTAATATCGCTATAGGAAATAACAAAATGGCTAGAATAAACCCACCAAATGATTTTAACCAATTAATATCTTTTCTATAAAACGCAACTTCAGTAAAATCAACTGTAACATTATCTACGATTCCTGTAACACGATCTTCTCCATGTATGAAGACATTATTTCTAAAAAATGATTTATTAAAAAAACCACTGTTACTTAATGCCTCGTTGTTGATACCAAATGGATGATATTCATAATTAGGATGAACTTCTTTAAAAATTTGAGGTAAAACATCTTCCTTTACGTAATCGTGGTAACTCTCCTTAGGATGTGGTACAAAGCTTAGTCCTATATAGACCACAAATAGTAAAATAAGCCAAAGCCAAAACGGTGGAAAAAAAATTCCGCCCACTACCACGACAACAGTAGCAATTTGCAGTAAAAAATTGAGAGGTAATATGGTTAAATTATACAAACCGTAAAAGCGTTTTAATCTAATACGCTTTTTCTCTAATTGAGTTGCTGTGGTTTCCAGCAATTGAAATAGTTGATGCTCCATAAATTTGATTACCTAAATAAAAAACTAACGTTTGGGTCACTATTCTCACTTTCCCTAGCTTCAAAACATATAGCTGGCTGGTACTCTAAATATGCGGCTAGAACAATAGTAGAAATACTTACTATTTTATCATTAAGCACGAGAACATTAGAATTGTAAGCTCTTATTGCGCTGTTTATTTGTTCTTCCATGACTCTAAGTGTTCTTTGCAACTGTATCATATTTTCAAATGACTTTAAATCTAGATAGTTTTTCATAAAACATTGATCACTCCTAAAAGTTGGGACACTTCATTTTCCATCTCAAATCGTTCTTCTTTGGAACTTGCCTTGAGAATTTTACTTCTCAACAAAGTAATACTTTCAAAGAGCTTTTTTCATAATTCTTATATTCTTTTACACTTGCAACAAGATTAGGAATAAAATCGTATCTCTTTTTAAGAACAAGATCAATACCGCTGCCGCTCATGTCTACCCTATTCTTCTGTCGTACCAAAACATCGTAAGAAGTAAGTAATACAAGAATTCCATTGAAATAAAATGGACTTGTAAGGATAAGAAAAACGATGGTGATAATTAAAGCGGTAGACTTACTCATTTGAATAACTATTATAATGCAAAATACTTCATTTAGAGTTTTGAAAAAATAGTACAAGCATGATGATAAAATTGCCATTCCATTAAATAGAGACATATGCTAATGCACTAGACATAAAATCTTAGGCTAAAAATGTTGAACTTCAAGAAGAAGTTTCTTGTGTCATCCATATGCTGCCTCAAATGATTCCAAGAAAGCAAAATAGTCAAGCGGTAATATTATATATACGTTACCTATAATTTTTCAAGTTCAAGAGTAACTAGTTTATGATCTCGCTTTCGCGAAAGCGGAACTCTCATCCTAAAGCGGTTCTTTACTAATAAGAATCGCTTTTTTATTTTTTTTGCTAAAATAATTAGCAATTTATGACATTGTAATTCAGTTATTTACATATTTTATCAAAATTAAATTTAATAATTACTGTAACAATTAAAAAGTAGTGTCGTCTATTAGATATAACCACAAAATATAAATATTATGAAAACGACTAAAGGATTTTTAAACGGAAACAACGCAACGAACAACAGAACTAGCAACCAGAATACTTTTGCAGATTCTTGGAATTCTAAACGTAGACACAGATAATTTAAAACGAACTCTTAAAACCAAAAACATGAAAAATTCAAACCGAATTCTCAACCTCAACTCAGACTTCCCGATGCTTTCTAGAAATCGCTCTTTTGATGAAAATCTACCATTTGATGAAGATATGGAAGCTTCAAGATTGTTTTTCTTATGCTAGAAAAAAAAGTGTTTTTTACAAACGATTTCATTGAATTAGCCATCTTTAAATTTATTAGAAAACACTACCATATAATAACCACCAGAAACTGATCAATCCCTTAGTACGTACTTAGGGATTTTTCTTTTTATTAACGTTTTGTAACTTGTGAAGATTTAATTTTAAATTAAATATTGAATCATGAAACGTATTGCCTTTTTCTTCCTATTCACATTACTTTTTATAAGCTGCAAGAATGAATCTCAAAAAACTGATCAACTCGCAGTGAATGAAAACACTACTGCCGTAAATTCAAATCAAGAGAGCAATCAATCTAAGCCAATTGTAGAGAACATTCCATTGATTGAAGACCAAAAAGATTATACTGTTACTCCTATTATAAAAGATCTTACTAATCCATGGGGAATGACTTGGTTACCTAATGGTGATCTTATTTATACAGAAAAAGAAGGTGAAATGTACAGGTTTGATGGTACTACCTCACACAAAATATCCGGAGTTCCTGAGGTTTACTTACGAGGACAAGGTGGTTTGCTAGATGTAATTATTCATCCTAATTTTAAAGATAATAATAAAATCTATATCTCTTATGCAAGCTCTGAAGGTGAAGGCTCTGGAGGTAATACTGCTATAGCGAGTGCTGTCTTAAAAAATGACCAGCTTATAGATTTAAAAGTACTTTATAAGGCAACTCCTAATACTAAGAGAGGACAACATTTTGGAAGTCGTTTTGCTTGGGACAGTGAAGGATATTTATATTTCTCTATTGGAGAGCGTGGTGAGCGAGATGTGAATCCGCAAGATTTAACTAGAGATGGTGGTAAAATATACAGGATTCATGCTGATGGACGTATTCCAGAAGATAATCCTTTTGTAGACGTTAACGATGCAAAAACTGCTGCTTTTACTTATGGAAATAGAAATCCACAAGGGATGACTGTTCATCCTAGGACTGGAGAAATAATTGCTCATGAACATGGTCCACAAGGTGGAGACGAGATTAATTTTATTAAAGCTGGTCGTAATTACGGCTGGCCAGTAATTAGTTACGGAGAAAATTATGGTGGTGGAGAGTTTGCAGAAAGCACTGCAAAAGAAGGAATGGAACAACCTTTTTATTATTGGGTACCGAGTATTGCGCCTAGCGGTTTTGCAATTATCGATAATGAAGCTTACAAAAACTGGAACGGCAATTATCTCGTAGGTTCTTTAAAGTTCCAATATTTAGAGATGCTTTACGTTAATGATAAAGGAGTTACCAAGAGAGAAAAATTAGTCGACGGATTAGGTCGTATGCGCAATGTAAAGATAGGTCCTGATGGAATGATCTACATAGGCGTAGAAGGAAAAGGAATCTTTAAAATTACTAGGTAATAATAGACAAATACCCTAAAACATTAAGCAAACACTATTATATCTATATTGATTATAAAACAGATTTGAATAGATGTAGCTGTCTGTAACATCAGATTCATTAACCTTTTGTGACGTGTTTTCCTTAGTTTTACTTCAAAATAAGCAATTAGATGAATAATTTTTTTAAGTACATAATTTTTACGTTATTAACGGTAATCACACTATCAAGCTGTTTTCAGGATAATGATGATGTTTTTGCTGGCAAAAGCGAGATCAACAACTTTGTATATCGTGGTATGAATGCATTTTATTTATACAAGCCGCAAATAGATGTGCTATCCGATGATCGATTTGCAAATACCGCAGAGCTTGAAGCTTTTCATGCACAATATGCTAGTCCGGAAGAATTTTTTGAATCACTAGTTTTTGATAGAGCGAGAACAGACCGTTTTAGTGTCATATTTGATGATTATGTGGCTCTTGAAAATATTTTATCTGGTAATTCACTTTCAAACGGTATGGAATTCGGTACCGTTGCTGAAGCTGGTAGCGCTACAGATATTTACGGATATGTAAGATATGTTCAACCCAATACCAGTGCTGAAAGAGAAGGCGTTACTCGTGGTATGATCTTTAATACTATAGGTGGCATTAGAATGACCAGAGAAAATATTAGAACCTTACTAGCTCAAGACGTTTATACTATTGGGCTTGCAGATCTTAATAATGGGATGACTACTTCAAATGGAATTGAGATTACACTTACTAAAGAAGTAAATCAAGAAGATCCTATATTAGTCACTAACGTGATAGATCAAGGAACTCAAAAAGTAGGTTACTTAATGTACACTGGATTCTTATCACAGTTTGATGAGCAACTTAATAATGTTTTTGGTGATTTTAGAGCTCAAGGAATTACTCACCTTGTTTTGGACTTGAGATATAATGGTGGTGGCTCTGTAAATACAGCTATTATTCTAGGAAGTTTAATTTCTGGAAATCCAGTTACTGATGTGTATTCTACTGAAGAGTGGAATCCAGATATTCAAGCGCAGTTATCAGCAAATTCACCTCAAGATTTAATTAATTTTTTTAAAAATCAAACTAACGCAGGTACGCCATTAAACAGTTTAAACCTCAATAAGGTTCATATAATTACAACTGGTAGTACGGCGAGTGCAAGTGAGTTAGTCATTAATTCTTTAAATCCATATATTGATGTAGTTCAAGTAGGTGATGACACAGCAGGGAAATTTCAAGCCAGTGTAACGTTGTACGATAGTCCAGACTTTAGAAGAAATGGAGCTAATCCAGCTCACCGATATGCGATGCAACCGCTCGTTCTTAAAAGTTTGAACTCCGTCGGGAATACAGATTATTTTGACGGATTATTACCAGATATAGCACAAGCAGAAGACTTTGAAAATTTAGGAATTCTAGGTGATGAAAATGAACCACTTCTCGCTCTTTGTTTAGAAGATATAAGACTCAACGGTCGTTCTTCAAGGTCTACTTTAAATTCTAGAACTTATGAAGAATTTATGGGTAGTAATGAGTTGCAGCCTTTTGGTAATGAAATGTGGAAATCCTTTGAAGATTAAGTAATATGAACTTAAATCAAATTACACTTCCTGCTTTAGACATTCCTAAATCCATTGCATTTTATGAAATGTTAGGGTTAAACTTGATCGTTCATACACACAATGCTTATGCTCGTTTTGAATTTCCTCATGGAGATGCTACTTTGAGTATCTCTGTGGTAGATCAATTACCACAAGGATCAGGTATCAAAGTTTTCTTTGAATGTGATGATCTGGATAAAAAGGTGGCGTTTCTTAAAACACAAGGTATCGAGTTTACGTCAGATCCAGAAGATCAACCTTGGTTGTGGAGAGAAGCTCATTTATTTGATCCAGATGGCAATCATTTAGTTCTTTATCGCGCTGGTGAAAATAGAAAAAATCCGCCGTGGAGGAAAAAGTAATCTCCTATTGAAATTTCATAACGGAATAATTATTGAGGTTTCTATTTTATGAAATTCGTTTACTCCGTTTTATTTATTCTAGTCAGCTCCTTTGTTTTTTCTCAAAATGAGACGTCATTGTCCACTGGTTATATAGTGGAAAACTGGAATCAAAGTCAGATCAATTTTATCGATGGTAAAGAAGTAACCACTTTTGTGAGAAGCAATTATAAGGAAAACGCAAATATGTTTCGTTCTTCCCGAAATTTCATCGTCACTTACATTCCGTACGATAAGCCATCAAAATCTCAAAAAACTATTGGCTGGTGCGGTAATGAATTAGGGAATCGTCAAAAACCCTATTACTACACTTATGATCCAGAAAAGGTTCAATTGATTTACTCAAATGACGATCATAGTGTTATAAATCAAATTAAGCTTATTGATAAGAATACTTTTATCATGTACACAGTCTCAGATAATTAATAAAAATTGTTGAAACTCCGCTTTCGCGAAAGCGATATCTATAAAAGGTTACAAGGATATTGCTAAGCGTTATACTTATAAAGATCTAAATTTAATAATATATTTAATGCTACCAATGCGACTCACAACTCTAATCATATTTCTTTCAATTACATATATAACAGCAGGTCAACAAGTATATATCGATCAAAATGGATTTGATATTTCTAAGAAAGAATTTAGAAAATTGAAAAGAAAGGGAAGTGATAGTTTAATAGCCATCTCTTCATATGATGGAATATATAATGAATTATTTCTAAGAAGAAAATCTGTAAACATCAAGGATTCAAAAAAAGAAATAGCATCCATTAATCTCATAACAGATAATGAATTTGATGTAGATCAACCACTTCTCATATTGTACTATCCATCAATAGAAGAAGCGACTTTATCACGAGACGAACTTTTACAATCAATACATTGGTACACCACACAATATTCTATTGTTTTAAGAGATATTCAAAATAATCTAGGCAACATACTCATCGTGGCGGCACCTAATTTTAATAATATTAGCTTACCTGGTATTTATAATGATGACCTCAATTTCTTTAACCTTCCTTATTTTGATTCTACAGTAAAGACACCACAATTCTTATGGATTTCAAAAGAAAATAGTTTCATTGAGCCTATAGATTTTATACAGAATTATGCAGTTTTAATCACTAGAAGTTTTATCACAGTTTCTAATGAAGTTAATTCTGATAATATTGTTACGGTAGATAAGACTTTTAAGAAAGTTGAGAAAGCCACCATGGAAAAACCTATTTCTAGGGTTGAACTTTTAAAAATTGATAATTCTAAACTATTTAAAATAATCTATGAGGATGATACAGAGCGGAAATTAGATACCGTAATCAGAAATGGTTATGCGGACTATTTCAGTGAATTAACAGGTGAAAACATTAAACGTAACGATACCATTATTGTAGACTTTCATATATACACTTCTAACTATAGGTCCTTTAAATCAGAACTTCAACGCAGGAGAAAATTACAAAAAGAAATTGATAAAAAGGATTCTATGAAGCTCGTGTGGATTGCTCAAGCAGGTTCTTTATATCTTCCAGATGGCTGTGTTTATGATAACAAAGATTTAATAAGGAAAAAACTAGCTACATATGGACCTACAGATGGCAACCACTTTATATTGTATCCCAATGGTAGGTTGCTTACTTTACCTGATTATCACGACGACTATATCGATTTAAGTAAATTAAAAAAAGATAAAGAACATTTTAAGAATAAAGAACTTGAGAAAATGCCGTATACCTTACTTATAGCTAAGAAACAGTTACCACCACCCAAGGTTTTAAATCCTGCGGAATAATCTTTTAAAAAAGTTAAAGGTTCTTAACATTTATTTTTAAGGTTTTATCTTTAGGTTTTAAGAAAAACCAAAAATGAAAAGACTCTTACTTCTAGTGTTGCTCTGTATCGTAGCAACCACAAATGCTCAAAAATTAGACTTAGAACTTGTCAAAAACCTAGAACCTAGAAATATAGGTCCTGGCGGTATGTCTGGACGTGTGACTTCCATAGATGTCGTGCACAATAATCCAAATATTATATATGCAGGAACCGCTAGCGGAGGTTTATGGAAATCTTCTAATGGTGGGATCACTTGGGACCCTATTTTTGATGATCAAGAAACTGCATCAGTAGGAGCTGTTGCTATACAGCAGTCTAATCCCAGTGTGATTTGGGTAGGAACAGGTGAAGGAAACCCACGTAATTCTCTAAATGGTGGAGAAGGAATCTACAAATCTCTTGACGCTGGAAAAAGCTGGACACGCATGGGGCTGGAAAAAACACGTAATATTCATCGTGTAGTTATAGACCCTACAAATCCAGACGTAGTATATGCTGCTGCAATAGGTTCTCCATGGGGAATTCATCCAGAACGTGGCGTTTTTAAAACTACCGATGGCGGGAAATCATGGAAGAAAATACTTTACACTAACGATAAATCTGGAGCGGCAGATCTTGTTATGGATCCTACTAATCCTAATAAGTTAATCGCTGCCATGTGGGAACACAAACGCGATCCATGGTTTTTTAAATCTGGTGGAGAAGGCTCTGGACTTTATATGACTCACGATGGTGGAGCTAGCTGGAAAAAAATAACTGAAGAAGATGGATTACCTAAAGGAGAGTTAGGTCGTATAGGTGTAGCTATAGCTCCTAGCGAGCCTAACGTAGTTTATGCACTTGTAGAAGCTAAGAAAAATGCGTTGTACAAATCAAAAGATGGTGGTTTTACATGGAAAATGATTAACAAAAAAAGTGATATAGGAAACCGTCCATTTTATTACTCAGAAATCTATGTAGACTCTCAAAATGAAAATAGAGTCTATTCCGTTTTTACTTATGTAAATGTTTCTGAAGATGGAGGTAAAAATTTTTCGCAATTAATGCCAGCTTATGGTGCTAATAATGGTGTGCATCCTGATCATCATGCGTTTTATGTACATCCTGAAAACGGTAAATTCTTGATAGATGGTAATGACGGTGGACTTAATATTTCTCGTGATCGAGGTAAAACATGGCGCTTCATAGGAAATCTTCCTGTGGCACAATTTTATCATATTAATGTAGACATGGAGACGCCATATAATGTTTATGGTGGTATGCAAGATAACGGTAGCTGGCGCGGTCCTGCTTACTCGTGGAGAGCGCAAGGTATAAGAAATAGTTACTGGCAGGAAATTAGTTTTGGAGATGGATTTGATGTAGTACCAGATCCAGATAATAGTAGATTAGGCTATTCTATGAGCCAGCAAGGATTTGTAAGTCGCTACGACTGGCAAACTGGTAATAATTACAGCGTTCGTCCTACGCATCCTGATGCAGATGTAAAGTTAAGGTTCAACTGGAATGCTGCCATTAATATAGATCCATTTGATAGTTCTACATTATATTTTGGAAGTCAGTTTGTACATAAGTCGACTGATAAAGGTCTGACTTGGGAAGTCATCTCTCCAGATTTAACTACTAACGATCCAGAAAAACAAAAGCAATCAGAATCTGGAGGCTTAACAATGGATGCTACTGGAGCAGAAAACCACACTACCATTCTAGTGATTGAACCTAGTGCTGTAGAAAAAGATGTTCTCTATGTAGGAAGTGATGATGGACTTGTTCATATCACTAAAAACGGTGGAGAAAGCTGGGAGAATATTACCAAAGGCCTAAAAGGACTACCAGAAGGCAGCTGGATTGCACAAATCAAAGCTTCAAAAACTAAAAAAGGACATGCGCTACTGGTTGCAAACGATTACCGAAGATTTAATTTTGAGCCCTATGTTTATCGTACTACTAACTATGGTAAAAGCTGGACGCGCATAGTCGATAAAAATGATGTGATAAGTTATGCGCTGAGCATTATCGAGCATCCAGAAGAGAATAACTTAATGTTTTTAGGTACTGACGATGGCCTTTATGTAAGTATTGATGCTGGTGCTAACTGGACAAAGTATACTAACGGTTTCCCTACAGTTTCTGTTAAGGATTTAGTGATCCATCCACGTGAGGATGATCTTGTAATCGGTACCTTCGGTAGAGCTGCTTGGGTACTTGACGATTTAGAACCTCTTAAAGCTTTCGCGAAAGCGAAACAAAGAAAAGCAATAGAATTATACGAGCCTCCTACTGCCTATTTTGCCCGCTATCAGCAACCTACAGGAAGTAGATTTGGCGCAGATGCAATGTTTCACGGAGAAAACCGTAGCCGTCCTATAGGTCGTTTCAAATACTTTTTTAATAAAGACCTAAAAGCAAAAAATGATACCGTAAAAACCGATTCATTATTTCTAAAAATATACGATGGTAATGAATTAATACGAACTTTGAGTAGTAAAGTACCTAAGGAAAAAGGGATCCATGAATGGTCATGGAGACTAGACGAAAAGGGAATCGAATATCCGTCCCGAAGAGTTAGAGACTCTAAAAGAGAACCAGGTGGAAATAGTGTTTTACCAGGAACATATAAAGCCGTTTTACACTATGGCGAGATGACCAGCGAGCAAATGATCGAGGTTAAGGAAGACCCAAGGATTGATGAATTTACTATGGCAAATCGCAAAGAACAACTCGCTGCTCTTGATAGGTTACAAAATTTAATTGCTGAAGTGGAATCTGTAACATTACAACTTGCAAAGAATAATGAGACAGCGACTAATTTTAAAAAGCTTTTAAAATCTCAAGATAAAGAGGCTTATAAAGAACAAATAAAAGCTACCGATTCTATTGTAAAACAAATAGAAAAATTGCAAAATAAATACTTCGGTACGCCGGATGATCGTCAGGGAATTACTCGCAATCCAGAAGTAACAGTTATGAATCGTATAGGTAGTGCTCGTAGTTATATAGGTAGTCGTCAAGGTTCACAAACAGAAACTGAGGAGCAATTGTATAATCAGGCGGCAACTCTTGCAAGAGAAGTTAATGCAGAATCAAAATCATTTCTTGAGAAAGAATGGGCAGCTTTCGTAGCAGAGATGAAACAAGTGACTATAGATATGTTTGAGGAGTAATTATCCTACATTATACTTAGATTTTAAAAAGCAGCTTAATACTAAGCTGCTTTTTTAATTTTAATTAATTTTAAAAAAAGAAAAAGAGCTAGGAAGTAAGCATGAAGTATTAAAAATTAAACCTCTGAAATAAGATATAAATGTTGATCAAAAAGAAAACCCATTCACAGTAGCTTTGTGAATGGGTTTTCAAATTGAAAACAAAAATTGACACTGGTTAGATGTCAGTTGTTAAGCGTTTCAAACGTCATATTCTTATATTTAGTAACACTTAATGCTTTAGAAAAATTAAGTAGGAAACTTATAGTTTCTGCTTTTGGACCTGTAGGCTTCACTGGTTCTTGTAATGATTCATTGTAAAGTTTTGCCATGCTATATTATTCGTTTAGTTATTAATACAACGAGCATTATCTTCATTTATTATGAATCATTAAAATTTATATTATTTATCTAGTAAGCACAATATTGTGCTTATCAATTACTTTGCGCAAGTTGATTAGGGCATACCTCATTCTTCCTAGTGCAGTATTGATACTTACATCTGTGCAAGCAGCAATTTCTTTAAATGACATCTCTTTAAAAATACGCATTGTAAGCACCTCTTTTTGATCTGCTGGTAGCTCTTCTACTAACTTACGTACATCCTCATGCATTTGATTAGTAATCATATCATACTCCATACTTTCTTCTCCATCACTGATCACATCAAAAATATCAAAGTCATTACGAGATTGAAACTTAGGCATACGCTTGTTACGTCTAAAGTGGTCTATTACAAGATTGTGCGCAATACGCATTACCCAAGGTAAAAATTTACCTTCTTCATTATACTTACCTTTCTTAAGAGTACGAATAACTTTTATAAAAGTGTCTTGAAAAATATCTTCAGTAATATCTCGATCCATTACCTTAGAAAAAATAAAACTGTAGATTCTTTGTTTATGGCGAGTTATTAAGACTTCCAGTCCTTTCTCACTACCATTAATATACTGTTTAACCAAAACAGCATCTTGTACATTTTCTATATTCATAATATAACAACTTAATTGATCTCAGTAAATGAGCCCTTGATCAGATTTTTAAAGTAATGTTATACTATACGCAGATTGTTTAAAAAATGTTAACGGGCTAAATATAGCAACATTTATTCCACTTATCCAAAGATTAGTAACATATTTTAACATATAAATTACAATATTCAATTCTTTCAAGCAAAACCTCACACTTATCTTTGTACTTATGCCTGAAACAAAATTGTTTGCCAACATAGATCAATTAAGCCCTAAAAAGAACATTCTAATTAAGGGCGCCGAACTTCATAACCTCAAAAGTCTAGACGCTGTAATCCCTAGAAATAAATTAGTGGTCATCACCGGTTTATCTGGTAGTGGTAAATCATCTTTAGCTTTTGACACTTTATATGCAGAAGGTCAACGTCGCTACGTGGAAAGTTTATCTTCCTATGCAAGACAATTCTTAGGACGTTTGAACAAACCAAAAGTAGAGTACATTAAAGGAATTGCTCCAGCAATAGCCATTGAGCAAAAAGTAAACTCTACAAATCCGCGATCTACTGTAGGTACTACTACCGAGATCTATGATTATCTTAAGTTACTCTTTGCTCGTATAGGACGCACCTACTCTCCTATTTCTGGTGATGAAGTAAAAAAAGATACAGTAACTGACGTTATTAATTATGTGAAGAAACAAAAGGAAGGTGCAAAACTATTACTAACGACCAGACTAATAGTCAAAGGTAAACGAGATATTAAAGAGCAACTTCAAGTCCTACTGCAACAAGGATATACACGTATTAAAATTAACGATTCTGTACATAGAATTGATGAAGAAGGTCTTAGCTATACTAAGAAAGATGAAGTTAAAATAGTTGTGGACCGTATTATAGTAAGAGACGATGAAGATTTTTACAATCGTCTAGCAGATGCTGTTGACACCGCCTTTTTTGAAGGAAAAGGAGTTGCATTTATTGAATATATGGATGGCAGCAAAGTCCGTGAATTTACTAATATGTTTGAATTAGATGGGATGGAATTTCTGGAGCCTAATCCACATCTTTTTAGCTTTAATAATCCTTATGGAGCATGTCCTAAATGTGAAGGTTATGGAGATGTGATAGGAATTGACGAAGATCTTGTCATTCCTAATACGGCACTTTCTATTTATGAGCAAGCAGTTTTCCCATGGCGCGGCGAGAGCATGTCTTATTATAATAATCAACTTATTAAAACGGCAAGCAAATTTGATTTTCCTATCCACCGTCCATGGTTTGAGTTGACAGATAAACAAAAACAGTTGGTCTGGGATGGTAACCAGTATTTTGAAGGAATTCATTCGTTTTTTGAAGAGCTCGAGGCAAAAGCTTATAAAATTCAAAACCGTGTGATGCTTTCTAGGTATCGTGGTAAAACTAAATGTAGCAATTGTCATGGTGCTCGATTAAGAAAGGAAGCTAATTATGTGAAAATTGCTGGTGTTACTATTACCGATTTGGTCACCATGCCTATTAAAGAGTTGGTTCCGTTTTTTGAACAATTAGAATTGAGCCAAAACGATCAAGATATCGCTAAGCGATTACTCATTGAAATCAACAATAGGTTGGCTTTTTTATCTGATGTAGGACTGGATTACTTAACCTTAAATCGCAAATCTAATAGCCTTTCTGGTGGAGAATCACAGCGTATTAATCTAGCGACTTCTTTGGGAAGTAGTCTTGTAGGTAGTATGTACATTCTCGATGAGCCTAGCATAGGGCTGCATCCACGCGATACTAAAAGATTAATAAAGGTTCTCAAGAATTTGCGAGATTTAGGTAATACGGTAATTGTTGTAGAACATGATGAAGAGATCATGCAAGCTGCAGATGAGATCATTGATATAGGTCCTGAGGCAGGAACACTTGGTGGTGAGGTTGTCGCTGCAGGAAACTTAGAAGAGATTTTAAAATCTACTAGTCTTACAGCACAATATTTGAATGGATCTATGGAGATTCCGCTTCCGCGAAAGCGTAGGTCGCATAAATATTATATAGATATTAAAGGTGCGAGACAGAATAATCTTAAAAACATAGACGTACGATTTCCATTAGGCGTTCTTACTATGATTACCGGAGTTTCTGGTAGTGGTAAATCAACCTTAATCAAACAGATATTATATCCAGCGATATTAAAAAAGCTAGATGGTTACGGGAAGAAAGCTGGCCAATTCACTGAGATATCTGGTAAGTTTGAGAATGTGAAAACAGTTGAATTTATTGATCAAAACCCTATAGGTAGAAGTTCGCGATCTAATCCTGTAACTTATATAAAGGCGTACGATGACATTCGTAATTTATTTGCAAATGAAAAGGTTGCCAAAATAAGAAATTATAAACCCAAGCACTTTTCATTTAATGTGGATGGTGGAAGATGTGAAACCTGTAAAGGAGATGGAGAAGTAACAATCGAAATGCAATTCATGGCCGATGTTACTCTGAAATGTGAAACCTGTAATGGCAAACGTTTTAAAAAAGAAATTCTTGAAATCAAGTTTCACGATCACAACATAGACGACGTGTTAAACCTCACGATCAATGACGCCATCGAGTTTTTTGATACCAATGGAGAAGCAAAAATAACTAGAAAACTAAAGCCATTACAAGACGTAGGTTTAGGATATGTGACTTTAGGACAAAGCTCCTCTACCCTATCTGGTGGTGAGGCGCAACGTATAAAACTAGCGAGCTTTCTGGTTAAAGGCACTACATCAGATAAAACGCTATTTATTTTTGATGAGCCTACAACAGGATTACATTTTCATGACATCAATAAATTGCTAGATAGTTTTAATGCTTTGATAGAAAAAGGACATTCAGTAATAGTTATAGAACACAATATGGATCTCGTTAAATGTGCAGATCATATCATCGATCTAGGTCCTGATGGTGGTAAAAATGGTGGACATTTAATTGCAGCTGGAACGCCAGAAGAAGTTGCAAAAGTAAAAGACAGTTACACAGCACCTTATATTGCAGAGAAGTTGAAGTAAATTCCTAGTTTAGGTTTAAACTTATTACATTTGATTGTGAAGCAATTCACATAACCAGCTGATTCATGAAAAAAATTAATCTTAGATTAAGACGTAAGGCAACGCCTAAATCTACTGGCACTGTATTCCAGCCGCCAGGCACTATTTCCTATGTAGGAGAAGAACGTACTGGTGAAGTATCAACTGAAACTATTCTATATGATACAGAGCATTATTCTAAGCAGGAAGGCATTTATCTAGATCAACTCAAGGAAGATCGTGTCAACTGGTTTAACATTGATGGTGTGCATGATATTGATTTGTTAGAAAAAGTAGGTAACAAATTTCATTTACATCATTTACTTCTGGAAGATATTGCAAACACCACGCAACGTCCTAAAACAGAATTTTATGGAGCCTATATCTATCAATGCATCAAAATGATCTCTTATGATGCACAGAATAATGAGTTGAATGAAGAACAGGTAAGTATCATTTTAACTGAAGATGCAGTAATATCTTTTCAGGAAAAAACGGGAGATGTTTTTGAGAACATTAGAGAACGGATTGAAAACAGTCGTGGACGTATAAGAAATGTAAAGAGTGATTACTTATTCTATGCCTTAATTGATAGTATTATAGATCATTATTTTTTAGTTATTGAGCAAATAGGAGAATATCTAGATCAGCTGGAAGATGAAATTTTTGATAATCCTCAAAAAGATTCTTTAAATCAGGCACAAAAAAATAAAAGAATGCTTTTAAAATTGCGTAGAGCTATATTTCCTTTGCGCGAGTCTATTTCTAGATTACTTAAAGAAGACAGCAGCTTAATTGAGTCTAAAACCCATGCCTACCTACAAGATGCTTACGATCATTGTATTCAAATTATAGAAACCGTAGAAACCTATAGAGAAATCAATGCCGGTCTACGAGACATGTATTTATCAAGCGTGAGTCATAAAATGAACCAAATCATGCAAGTGCTTACTATAGTATCGTCTTTATTTATACCTATGACATTTGTGGCAGGAATTTACGGGATGAATTTTGAACATATTCCAGAATTAACTTGGGATCATGGTTATCAATATTTCTGGATCATCAATGCTATTATATTTTTCAGTTTACTTGGTTTCTTTAAGTGGAAAAAATGGATTTGAAAAATGCAATTCATAACATTTAAGAAGGAACACCTTTATAGTATATCGGATAGTACTTAATTTTATAGTAATGTAGTCAACATTAACTTTCTAGTACTTCATTCTTTACTTAAACATCATGATTTATTAGTGGATATAAGTAAGATATGACAGTGACGTCATAATGTCATGTCGCATTACTAATTGCCTTATAATCAACTAAAACGATTAAGAAGAAAGATTTTACATTTAATTGCCACAAAAGAATCACTTTATAAAAATTTACTGTGCATGCATAACAGTTTGGCACAGGTATTGCACTGTAATACATGAAGGTTATTAAGAGTAATTTTCATAAAGTTTTTTGGTTGGTTAGTAGGAAATCCTGAGATGTCATTTATGGCTACTTGGGATTTCTTCATTTTAAAGAGGTTTTATTTTTTTCGCTTTCGCGAAAGCGAGATCCATATTCCAACACGTTGAAAGAATTTATTATTTTTAACGCATGACAAAATGGTATTACATAATATTGCTACTATTACTAAGCAGCTGTAAAGATAATAATCGTGAAGAACCGTTCACGAATAATGAGAACGCTCAAGAGTTTAAGAAGGAATTGTTTTTTCCTGATGATTTTTTAGGAGTGTATAAGGGTACTTTGCTCAATACATCAAGTAAGGGAACTGAAAATATCCCCATGGAATTGCATTTGTTAAAAACACCAGACTCTATGCGTTATGATTATAAAATATTTTATGGTGAAGAGAGATCTGAGAGAGGTTATACTCTTGTCAAAACAGAAAACCCAAACATTTACGAATTAGATGAAAATAACGGTATTATTTTACCTATCGCTCATTCTAAAAATACATTATTCAGCACGTACGACGTAGCTGGAAACTTATTACATACTAGTGAGGTTTTCTATGAAGATAGAATGGACTTTATGATCACTATGTCAAGTCTTGAAACAAAAGAACAAGCTGGTGAATCAGCAGGTTATGAAGTAACTAGTTATCCTGTATTAGTCATGCAACAAGCTACTCTTTATAAAATTGAAGAATAATGTATATGATCAATCGCGATTTAATGTAAAAAAAATGCCCTGTTTTCACAAGGCATTTTTTTTTATTGTCATTTTCTTAAATTAAGCCATTGCAGCTGCTACGCCTGCACTTAACCTTTTATAAACTCCGCCATCTAGACGCTCACGGATACCTTCAAACGCTGTGAGTGTTTCTTCAATATCTTGCATTGTGTGAGAGGCTGTAGGAATCAATCTCAATAATATCATTCCTTTAGGAATCACAGGATACACAACTATAGAACAAAATACTCCAAAATTTTCTCGCAGGTCTTTTACTAGAGCCATCGCTTCTGGAATACTTCCTTTAAGATATACTGGTGTTACACAAGATTGTGTCGTACCTATATCAAAACCTCTATCTTTTAAACCATTTTGTAACGCATTTACGTTTTCCCATAACTTTTCTTTGAGCTCTGGCATAGTGCGTAACATGTCTAAACGTTTTAAAGCTCCTACCACTAATTGTGATTGAAGAGACTTTGCAAACATTTGAGAACGCAAATTATATTTTAAGTAGTCTATTATTTCTTTATCGGCAGCAATAAACGCACCTGTACTTGCCAGTGACTTTGCAAATGTCGCAAAGTATACATCAATTTGATCTTGTACTCCTTGCTCCTCACCTGCACCTGCACCAGTTTTACCTAATGTTCCAAAACCGTGTGCATCATCTACAAATAACCTAAAATTATATTTCTCTTTTAAAGCAACAATTTCTTTAAGTTTTCCTTGCTCACCTCGCATACCAAAAACACCTTCAGAAATAACAAGGATACCACCACCTGTTTGCTCAGCAATTTTAGTAGCACGTTGTAAGTTCTTTTCTATACTATCTAGGTCATTATGCTTGTAAGTAAAACGCTTTCCATGATGCAAACGTACACCATCTATAATACATGCGTGAGCATCTACATCATAAACAATTACATCGTCTTTTGATACTAAAGCATCAACTGTAGAAACCATACCTTGATAACCGAAGTTCAATAAATAAGCTGCTTCCTTATTTACAAACGCCGCTAATTCATTTTGTAATTGCTCATGTAAATCAGTGTGTCCACTCATCATACGTGCTCCCATAGGGTAAGCACTACCGTACTCAGCTCCAGCTTCTGCATCTATTTTTCTAACTTCTGGGTGATTTGCTAGTCCTAGATAATCATTTACACTCCATGTAATTACTTCTCTACCGTTGAATTGCATGCGGTTTGCAATAGGACCTTCTAACTTAGGAAATACAAAATATCCTTCAGCTACACTTGCCCATTTTCCTAATGGTCCTTTGTCTTTGTAAATTTTATCAAATAAATCTTTCATGTCATAAAATTAAGGTACAAATATACGATTCTAATAATTATTAGACTGTATGTTATGCATGCATAATAAATAAGTTAATAACAACAATCTATTGATAAATAGCTTATTAAATGTTGTAAGGAATTCTGCTTTAAGAAAACAGCTATAAAAAAATCGCTATCTTATTAAAAGACAGCGATTAACAATTATTTAGATATGCTTAGGAATATTATTTAATATATTCTATATGTTGCTCGTTTGCAGTTGACTTAGCATCTACAAAGCCTTGCTCCTGCATCCATTGATCGTTATAAATTTTGCTCATGTATCTTGATCCATGATCAGGGAAAATTACTACCACATTTGCATTTTCATCAAATTCACCTTGTGCGACTAGTTGTTTAACTGCTTGTAAGGCTGCACCGCTAGTATAACCTACAAAAAGACCTTCTGTTTGAGATATTTTTCTAGCCATGTGTGCTGCATCTTCATCTTTTACCTTTGTAAAGCTGTCGATCACATCAAAATCTGTAGCCGTAGGTATTAAGTTTTTACCTAAACCTTCTATACGATAAGGATAGATTTCATCTTTATCAAATTCTTGAGTTTCATGATATTTTTTAAGAACGCTACCATAAGCATCTACTCCTAAAACTTTAATCTTAGGATTCTTTTCTTTTAAGAAACGTGCCGTTCCTGAAATGGTTCCTCCTGTTCCACTGCATGCAACTAAGTGCGTAATTTCACCAGCAGTTTGATTCCATATTTCTGGACCAGTAGATAAATAATGAGCTTCTGTATTTAACTCATTGAAGTATTGATTGATATAAATACTGTTTTTGATCTCATCGTGTAATCGTTTGGCAACTTGATAATAACTGCGAGGATCATCTGCACTTACATTTGCTGGACATACGTATACCTTAGCTCCCATAGACTTTAACATGTCTATTTTATCTGCGCTTGATTTTGAACTTACAGCAAGGATGCAATCATAACCTTTGATACGACTTACCATGGCAATACTAAAACCAGTATTACCAGATGTAGTTTCTATTATAGTATCTCCTGGATTTAAAATTCCCTTTTTTTCTGCCTGTTCTATTATATGAAGGGCTATGCGATCTTTTGAAGAATGACCTGGATTAAAGGCCTCTGCTTTTGCATAATAATTACCTGGAAAATCTTTTACAGTTTCAGAGAGCTTAATAAGTGGTGTTTCTCCTATTAATTCCAGTACATTATCGTACGCTTTTATGTTGTTACTCATATTTAGGGTTTTGCTTAGAAGCTCGACATTTCTCTCTTTTTAATTACAAGCGTTTTTAATGTCTGAGTTTCCAGATATGCATTCATTTTTGCACAAACGTTGCAAATTTACACAATTTTATCTAGCCTTTCTTATTTTGAAGATCCAGCAAGAAAGCGAAATCGATTGCGACCTCTTTAAGTGCATCATACCTGCCCGACGCGCCGCTATGTCCACTCGCAAGATCTGTCTTGAACAATAACAAATTGTTATCTTTTTTGAGCTCTCTTAATTTTGCGACCCATTTTGCCGGTTCCCAGTATTGAACTTGAGAATCATGATAACCTGTAGTTACTAGCATATTAGGATACTCTTGCTCCTTTACTTGATCATATGGAGAATAGCTCAACATATAATCATAGCTATCTTTGTTATTAGGATTTCCCCATTCGTCATATTCTCCAGTTGTAAGTGGTATACTTTCATCTAACATAGTTGTTACAACATCTACAAAAGGGACAGCACTCAGTATACCGTTATATAATTGAGGAGCCATATTTATTATAGCGCCCATTAACAATCCACCAGCACTTCCACCTGATGCATAAAGCTGGCTGGCAGTTGTGTATTTTTCTTTTATTAAATGCTCACTACAAGCTATGAAATCTGAAAACGTATTTCTTTTAGAAAACATTTTACCGTTTTCATACCATTCTCTTCCTAGATACTCGCCTCCTCTTACATGCGCAATGGCAAATATGAATCCTCGGTCTAACAAACTCAATCTGGAGATAGAAAAATAGGGATCAATAGTATGTCCATAGCTACCATAACTGTACTGCAATAATGGATTACCTTCTTCTTTTATCAACTCTTTTTTATAAACCAGACTTATAGGAACTTTTACTCCATCTTTTGCTGTTGCCCATATTCTTTCAGATTGATAATCAGTTGCATTAAAATTAGGATCTTCTATGGGTTGCGTTTTTAAAATAACCTCTTCCCTAGTTTCCATGTCAAATTCAATGACAGATGGCGGCATGGTCATAGAATTATAATTGTATCTCAGTTTTTTAGTTTGAAACTGAAAGTTTGCACTGGTAAACGCAGTATAAGTTTCATTATCAAAGGGCAAGAAATAATCTACCGTATTATCCCAGGCTTTAATCCTAATACGGTTCAAACCATTAAATCGGTCTGAAATAACAAAGTAATCTTCAAATAAATCAAAGTCTTCTAGCAGTACATCATGATCATGAGCTATAAAGTCCTGCCAGTTTTCCATTTCTGGGGTTTCAATAGCCGTTTTCATGACTTTAAAGTTAGTGGCTCCATCCTTATTAGTCATTATATAAAAACTATCTTGATAATGAGAGACACTATACTCCATGGCATCTTGTCGTTCTTGTACTACTTTAAAAGTACTATCAGGAAAGTTTGCATCTATAAATCGTACCTCATCAGATAATGTAGCAGATGATTTAATCATGATAAATCGCTCAGAAAGCGTCTTATACACAAAGCAATTAAATATTTCATCTTGCTCTTCAAAAACCAGCTGGTTTTCAATTGCTTGATCGCCTACTTTATATTTAAAAATTTTATTAGCTCTTAGAGTTTGTGGATCTTTTCTTGTAAAAAATAGAGTCTCATTATCATTTGCCCAGACAGATCCACCAGTGGTCAATTCTAGTTCTTGGTCCAGCGTCTCACCTGTCTCAAGATTCTTTATGAAAATTGTATACTCACGGCGTCCCTTTACATCTACACCATAAGCTAGCATTTTGTTATTAGGTGAGATATTAATAGAAGTAAGCTTATAATAATCATGGCCATTTGCCATGTCATTTACGTTAAAAAGCAATTCTTCTTTTTCTTCTCCGTCTTTTCTTCTATAATAATAAGGATAACTCTCACCTGTTTTCATTTTACTGATGTACCAGTAACCATTTAATAAATAAGGAACAGACTCATCATCTTCCTTAATGCGTCCCTTGATTTCTTCAAATAGTTGTTCTTTCAGGTCATTAGTATGTTCAGTTACCTTTTCATAGTAATCATTTTCTTTCTTCAAGTAATCTAATACTTCTGGCGCATCACGTTCTGTCATCCAGTGGTAATTATCGATTCTTTGATGACCGTGTTTATCGTGAATGTGAGCTATTTTCTTTGCAATAGGAGCCTTTAAGGACATATATTTCTAGTAATTTAAAGCGCTGCAAGATATAAAATAGCACTGCATTTGCGAGTATGTTATTGAGATAGTTATTTTTGTAAAAATTGTATGTAAAAGTTCCGCTTTCGCGAAAGCGGTATTTCAATAAACCTTAAAAATAAAAATATGTTCGGAGATATATCAGGAATGATGGGTAAGCTGAAAGAGACTCAGCAAAAAGTAGAAGACACAAAAAAAAGAATGGATACCGTTTTAATAGACGAGCAATCTAGTGATGGGTTATTAAAAGTAACCGTTACCGCTAGTCGCACGATTAAAAACATAATTGTAGCAGATGAACTTCTTGAAGATAAAGAACAACTGGAAGATTACTTAGTTATGGTAACTAATAAAGCACTTTCTAAAGCAGAAGGTATTTATGATGCAGAAGTTGCTGCAGTTGCTAAAGATGGCATGCCTAACATACCTGGAATGGATATGTTTAAGTAATCGCTATTTAAAAAATATAAAAGCCGTTTTCATAAGAATGAAAACGGCTTTTTTAATTGAATACGTAAGTATATTTACCTATTACAAGTTAGGAATTGTTAATTCCTGTCCAGGATGAATAAGATCTGGGTTTTTAAGTTGATCTGTATTTGCCTCAAAAATTTGCTTATATTTCATTGGGTCGCCATAATAATGCTTAGCAATAAGACTCAAAGATTCTCCACTTTCTACAGTGTGCTTTGCATAAATAGAATCGTCAGCTACTTTAATATCTGCCATTAAATCAGATGGGTTCTCGCCACCTACTTTTTTAATTTCATCCCAAAGTAGATTTTTGTGATGCGGCGTTGCTGCAGTACCTCTTATTTCTAATTTATCACCGTTAACTTGTACGTCACCGTCTTGAATATTTAATTGCTCTCCTAAGTCTAGAACGCTTTGATATTTTGCTTTAACCATTGTTTTATCTCGTTTTTAATTAATAATTTTAAAGTTAAGAATATTAATTGGTATTTAGAGAATTGTGTTTACAATATTATTTTAATCGGTAAAGGTTAAAAATATAGGTTGAATGAACATTATCTCGCTTTCGCGAAAGCGAGAGCCTCAACTATACTTTGCGATTAATTTCAATTTATGGAATTGTTATTCTTCGTCTTTAAGAGTGGTGTACACGTTATTTACATCATCATCTTCTTCTAGTTTTTCTAGAAGTTTATCTACATCTTCTCTTTGTTCTGGAGTCAGCTCTTTTTGCACTGTAGGAATGTATTCAAAATCAGAACTTAAGATTTCTAAATCCATTTCTTCTAACGCTTTTTGAAGAGCTCCATAATTTTGAAACTCTGCATAGATCATGATTCCATCTACAGAGTTGTCGTCTTCTTCGTCTTTTTCATCTAGGAATAACTCCTCAGCTCCATAATCTATAAGTTCTAATTCTAATTCTTCTATATCTAGGTCGTTTGCAGCTATTCTAAAATGGCATTTATGATCAAACATAAATTCCACAGACCCAGAAACACCTAGGTTTCCATCACATTTATTAAAGTGACTTCTCACGTTTGCAACAGTACGGTTGTTATTATCAGTAGAAGTTTCTACTAGAACAGCGATACCATGAGGTGCATAGCCTTCAAACAATACTGTTTCAAAATTTGCGGTGTCCTTATCTGTTGCCTTTTTAATTGCTCGCTCTACATTTGCCTTAGGCATATTAACTGCCTTTGCATTTTGAATAACGGCTCTCAATCTCGCATTTGAATCGGGATCTGGTCCACCTTCTTTAACAGCAATTACAATATCCTTACCTATTCTTGTAAAAGCTTTAGACATTGCGCTCCATCTTTTCATCTTACGCGCCTTGCGAAATTCAAATGCTCTACCCATTTCTTAATTTTTGATTTATAATGTGTAAATATAAAATCTTGTCTCAAGGCTCGCAACTAGAAATAAAAAAAGCCACTTTAAAAATGGCTTTTGTACAGATTTTATCAAATTTTACTATTTTAGAATAACTATTAACGGATCAATTTTATTTCTTACTTTTTTATACACATCATATTGTGGCTGTGTAAGTATTTCTTTCATTTCATTTGCTTGCTCTTGATATAAAGCCAGCAACATACCATTGATTTCTTTTCTAGTTCTTTGCGAGTTCAGAATACTTTCATTGACAGCTATAAACTCGGCTTGTTTAGTTTGAAATAATAGCTCTTGCTTTTCTGTTAAAGAGAGTTCATCATCAAATTGTAAAACAATTTTATTTGCTTTTGCTTCTTGCTCTGGAGTCGCTTTAACTGATGAATAGGTTTGAGCACTCGCTAAATTAACAGAGAAGAAAAGTACGATGCTAACGAAGAGTAATTGTATGATTTTCATAACTATAGATTTGTTTTAATTAGTAATTATCTATAAGTTAAGAATAAATCGCTAGCATGTAGCTAATTTTAATATAATCGTTGTTAAAAATTCTTAATAGGAATGAATGTGCTTTTGTAAGAATTTAGGGTAGCTGCTATTCCAAAGCTCGTATATGTGTTTTCTATTTTTATTAGACCATTTTAGAGCTTGATTGTAGCGTTCTGTTTTGCGTGTAATTTGATCTCGATTACCTGTTAATTGATCTTCTTTGATAACGTAAATGGCTGGTAACTTTTCACTGACTGCGGTCTTCAAATAATTACTCATATCGTTTAAAATGTCTATCAAAGTAGCATCCTCATTAAAACTGTTTAAATTAGTAATTGTTTCTAGCTCTTGAAGATTTGTCATTACAATGGCAGCATCTTTTTTCAATGACACGATACTTTTTTCATTTATATCTGTCCATAAGATTCTATCAGCTCTTTGAAGTTTTAAAAATTGAATTTGAATAGTGTGGAAGTAGTCATATAATTCAATAGTATGACTCATTTGCCTAGCAAGAGTAGAGTTATTTTTTAAGATTTTGAAATCATATTTATTACTATAATTCAAGATAGCCAGATCATAATCAGTTCTCAATTGTAATATTGATTTTCTTATATGCTGTAACAATTCAATTTCATTGACACTAAGCGGCTTCTGGTCTTCTAATTGAATAAGTTGAAGAAATTCATTTTTTACAATGCTTAAGTTACCATTGAGGTATTTTATAACTGCCATTTTAAGCTGCTCGTCATAAGCTTCTATTTTTTCTACTTTTCTTATAGCGCTCTTTAGTACGTTTTCTAGTCGCTTGCGTTGTCCTTTAATAGCTCTATCATTCTTACGAGCGGTATAGGTTTCCATATAATTCCAAGTCTGTCCTACTACTTGTTCATGTGTTGAATCAATAAATTTTAAATAGCCTTGAGCACTATCTACTTTTTGTGCATTGAGCGATTGAAAAAAGAATGCAATGGTTATAAAAATGATACGTTTCATAATGCCAAAAATACTTCAAATCTCATGACTAACTTTTTAAAAACAAAAAAGGGCTGTTTTTACAAACAACCCTTTTGTATTAAGAAAATGTACAACCTTAGTTTTTGTTTTCTGTTTCTTTTTTTGCATTAGCTTTTGCCTGCTCCATTCCTTTCTCAACCATATCAAAGAATTGATCTAGTTTAGGAAGCACTACAATTCTGGTGCGTCTATTTTTAGAACGACCTTCAGCAGTATCATTGCTTGCCACTGGCATGTAATAAGATCTTCCTGCTGCTGTCATACGCTCCGGAGAAACCTGAAAGTCTTTTTGTAAAACTCTGGTTACAGCAGTTGCACGAGCTGTACTAAGCGCCCAGTTGTCAGCAAATTTTGCTGAAGAAATAGGCTGATCATCAGTATGACCTTCTACCATAATATCAATTTCTGGCTTATCATTAACTACTTTAGCAACTTTACCTAAAACTAACTTAGCGCTTTCATTTACTTTATCACTACCACTAGAAAAAAGTAATTTATCAGAAATTGAAATAAATACCACACCTTTTTCCACATTAACACTAATGTCTTCGTCTTGAAGGTTTCCTAAGGAGCTTTTCAAACTAGTTACAAGAGCAAGAGTTACACTATCTTTTTTAGTGATCGCATCATTAAGCGACTTGATCTGCAAGTCTTTTTCTCTAATGCTTTCTAAAGAACGCTCTAGGTTACGACTACCAGTAGTCGATAAAGTCACTAGTTCGCCTTGGTTACTTAGCAGCGCATTATTTGAATTCTTAAGAGTTTCTATTTGTTCACGCATGCTTTCAATACGTGCTCTAGCTGCTTGCTCATCTGCATAGCATGCATTTAATTTTACTGTTGCGGTATCAAGAAGTTCTTTCGTTTCTTTTTGTTTTGCAATTGCTGCCTCAAGATCTTTCTTTGATGCACATGACACTAGAAGTCCACCAGCAAGCAACATTAAAAATATTTTCTTCATTTTAGTTTTTTTCTTTTGTTTGTTAAATAGTAAGACAAATTTAAAAATAAACAGCACTATGTCATGCCTATTAACAAGGTTTTAGGTTAATCAACGTTATTATTATAAGTCTTATTTCCCTTAATGAAATATTGAAATACAATGCTTAAATCATTGTTTCTAGCTATTTTATAGTTCGTAAATGATTTTACCTTTTGACGTTTTTTCCAAACTTTTCTCAAATTGAGATAAAAATTAAAATGAGCTTTTAAAACGGCTACAAAATGATTCCATTGTAATGCATAAAGAAATTTTATTGCAGCAATTCCATCGAGAATCATCCTCACAAATAAAATCCATAGCCATTTACTAGAATGATCGTTCTTAACAATGTTATACAAACTATTTCTAAAATTATAGAAGGTCTTCCTAGGGTTCAAGCTATTCAAAGTTCCGCCACCTAAATGGTAAACCGTAGATGACGGCTCGTAACTTATGATGTATCCAGCATGTCGTAATCTCCAGCATAGATCGATTTCCTCTTGATGCGCAAAATAATCTTCGTCCATGGCTCCTACTTCATTATAACAACTTATTCTTAAAAATAGACAAGCACCACTAGCCCAATGAAGATCTACAACATTGTCATATTGACCTTCATCTTTCTCGATAGTATTAAAAATGCGACCTCTACAATAAGGATATGCATATCGATCTAAAAATCCTCCTGCAGCACCAGCATACTCAAAATGATCTCTTTTCTTATCGTCTAATATTTTAGGTTGACATGCGGCAAGTTGTGTATCTTTCTCGAATCTTGTAGCAATCGCATCGCACCAGCCAGACGTAACTGTAACATCGCTATTGAGTAAGCAAACTACTTCTTCTTCAACTTTCTTTAAAGCCACATTATAACCGCCAGCATAACCGCGATTCTCATTCATCGCTATGATCTTAACCTCTGGAAAGGTTTTTTGTGTCCATTTTATAGAATCATCAGTCGATGCATTGTCTGCTAGATAAATGACATGATTTTTACTGTGTTCTACGACACTAGGTAAATAAGTTTTAAGTAACTCGAGTCCGTTCCAGTTTAATATTACGATTCCTATTTTCATAAAACGTATTCTGGTAAGTCTGGAATAAAATTATAAGTCTGCTTGTCGTAATCCATAGTACAAAAATAATGATCCATTCCATTAGTCACCATTAAGTATTGCGCATTTAAAGCTAGATTGTAGCGAGCTATTTGATCAAAAACAGATTGATCGATCTTAATTTCTGGCGCCTTGCATTCTATGACTAGATGTATAGAACCATCTGTGTTATAGGAGATAATGTCGTATCGTTTTGTAGTTCCTGCGATGATCAATTGCTTTTCTATGTTAATGAGATTTTGCGGTATCCGCTTTCGCGAAAGCAAGAACAAAACAACATGTTGCCGCACCCATTCTTCTGGTGTCAAGTGTACAAACTTTTTCCTGATTGGGTCAAAGATAGCACGTCCTTTTTCAGTACTTTTGACTCTGAAATTTCCAGCTGGTAGTCGCAATGGCTTCATAGCGCAATATTACAAAAACCTCAACAGCTCTCGATGAGTGATGCAACAAAGATTATAGCCGATTTAAAGCAAAAGCGATATGCGCCTGTGTACTTTTTGTGCGGTGCCGAGCCCTATTTTATAGATCAAGTTAGTGATTATATAGAAGACAATGTACTGGACGAAGGTGAGAAAGGCTTCAATCAAATGGTGATCTATGGAAAGGAGACCACCATGGAAGAGGTTCTTGAAAATGCAAAACGCTATCCCATGATGGCCGAGCATCAGGTAATTATTGTTAAAGAGGCACAGCATCTTGTAAAGCAACTGGCCAAATTAGAAAGCTACGTAGAAAACCCACAAACTACGACGATTCTAGTTTTTGCCTACAAATACAAAACTCCTGACGGACGCAGCAAGATTACCAAATTGCTTAAAAAACACGCCGTTTACATGGAGAGCAAGCCACTTTATGAAAATAAGGTTCCTGCTTTTGTAACTGGTAGATTGAAGGAAATGGGATTTCAAATCGATCCTAATGCGACTAGAATGTTAGTAGAATATTTAGGAACAGACTTAGGAAAAATCAACAACGAGCTTTCAAAACTGGCAATAGTCCATTCTAAAGACCGACCTATCACACCACAAGTAATCGAGGACAATATAGGAATCTCAAAAGACTACAACAATTTTGAGCTGCGTAAAGCTATGGGAATGCGCGATGTGGTAAAAGTTCATAAAATCATCAACTATTTTGCAGATAATCCTAAGGATAATCCACTAGTGCTAACGACGGCTCAATTGTATTCTTTTTTCACACAGTTATTGAAAGTACATACGATTAAGAACAAGAATGATTCACAAGCTGTCGCTCGTGCCGCTGGAGTGAATCCGTTTTTTGTTCAAGAAATAATTACTGCGGCAAAAAACTACCCTATGAAATATTGCAGTCGTGCGATAAAAATCATTAGAGATATGGATGTCAAATCAAAAGGTGTAGGAACGCATCAAGCAAATCATCACGATCTTTTAAAAGAAGCTCTCGTTAATATCATGTCTAAATAATGGCTGAAGCAAGTAAATTAAAAGCCTGGATCAGTGCTGCACGATTAAGGACGTTACCATTGAGTATTAGTGGGATTTTGGTGGGAAGTGCGTTTGCATTTTCAAAAGTTATTAATTGGAGATCCACTCTTCTATATTTAAAAAACCTTTCTATTGAAGAAACCGGCGTGGTCGACTATTTACAATCCATTGGTTTCGAATTTAATTATCTTATTCCAATACTAGCTTTAATTACAACACTAGGTTTCCAAATCCTTTCCAATTTTGCAAACGATTACGGCGATGGTGTTAAAGGAACCGATAATGATGATAGAATCGGTCCCATGAGAGCGATTCAAAGTGGTATTATTAGTCCGCAAGAAATGAAACGCGGAATGATCATTACTGCTACTCTTACTTTAATTAGTGCTATACTACTTATATATGTAAGTCTTGGAATTGAAAGGTTATTAGTTTCTTTATTCTTTTTAGTTTTAGGTATTGCCGCTATTTGGGCAGCGATAAAATATACGGTAGGCGATAATGCTTATGGTTATCGAGGTCTAGGCGATGTATTTGTTTTTATATTTTTTGGTCCTGTAAGTGTTATGGGAATCTATTATTTAATCACTAAGACTCTAGACTGGGAAATGATATTTCCATCCATTACTATAGGTCTTTTGAGCGTTGCAGTTCTCAATTTAAATAATATGAGAGATGTGGAGAGTGATAAGAAAGCTGGTAAAAATACTATTGTAGTAAAAATGGGACTTGTTAAGGCTAAGTTGTTGCATTATGGATTTATTATTATTGCTTTTGTTTGTGCCATAATTTCGGTTTTAGCACTATTTGTTTCTGCTATGGAAGTATCAGTTTATAACGATGAAGAAATTTTTTACGCTAATAATTATTTCACTTTCTTACCACTCCTAGCCTTTATACCATTATTCATTCACTTATTTAAAGTAAAAAGAACCCAATCACCTGCCCTACTTGATCCTGAATTGAAAAAAGTGGCGCTATCTACTTTTTTGTTTGCGGTTTTATGTTGTTTAAGTGTTTGGATAGTTAGCTCGTTTTAAGACAATTGATTTATTTCTAGTTAAGCCCAATTATTGTTTTTAATTTTCTCCTTTATCAAGAAATGAATCATCAATCAAATCAATCGATGCATGTTAGGTTTCCTTTTGATTTCATAAGGGCAGAATTAATTCTGCCCTTATGAAATCAGATTACTAAAATCAGTATTCAATAACTTCAATAACCCTACTCGATCCTGAACAAAAAAAAGTAGCGCTATCTACTTCTTTGTTTGCACTTCTTTCTATCCTAAGCGTTTATCTTGTTACGTAATAAAACAGTTGGATCGTGATAAAAACGTTTAAACTATTTTATGGATTCCATAAGAAAGTTTTAAACATTATGCAAAGCATAATAACTAACTGAATATCAGTTTGCAATAGCTGTTTTACAATTTTCTAAGAAATTAAACCGACATTTTTTCACACTTAAACTATTGTAAATATGGTATTTAAAAACTATATTTAGCCTGTATAATAATAATCCCTCTAATTTATTGATAAAAAATTACTTAACTTAAATCTTGAAATTATGGCTAGGGCTATGTTTGAGTACACAAAAACAATACTTGAAAAAGTAAGTTTTAATTCGGCACTATTTAGTAAAGAATTACAAAAAGCAGTGACAAGGTTATTACCTTTTGAAATTCAAGAACTCGAGATTTGGATCAAACAATTGATACTTCAAAATCCAGAGTTGAAAACTTGTATTCCACTTTTAAAAGGTTGACCTTATTAAAAAAATAAAAAGCTGAAAATCTAATGCTCATTAGATTTTCAGCTTTTTTTATTGTTGCTTATAAGAAATCTCAGTTTCCTCTTTGATATTCAATAATAAATTAGCTAAAACTAAACAGTACTATCTTCCTGCTACTGGACTAATAATTTGTACGTTTTGAAAGGCAATAGCTCCTTTTATTACACCAGTAATCACCGCATGCAAAGCATCAATGATTTGCATTTTAAGCTCGCTCTTATGATAAATCAAACTTATTTCTCTAGCAGGTGATGGATCTTCAAAAAACCTTAAATTATCTTTCTTATGATCTGAAAGGTCCATAGTGTTTAAATAAGGCAATAGAGTCATACCTAACCCTTCATCGGCTAGTTTTATTAAGGTTTCAAAACTTCCGCTTTCTAACATAAAACGTTCTCCATCAGTATCACGCGTATTGCGACATAAATTTAAAATACTATCCTTAAAACAGTGTCCATCTTCTAGAAGTAGTAAATCGTCTACATTTATATCATCTACTTTTATTTTAGCATTTGGTTTACCTGATAGTTTAGGATCATATGCTACAAAAGGCTCATAATACAACGCGCGCTCTTTGATCAAATCATGTTTTAAAGGAGTAGCCGCAATAGCAGCATCTATACTACCATCTTGTAAACCATCAATTATATTTTCAGTGGTTAATTCTTCTATGCGTAGTTTTACCTTTGGATATTTATTGACAAAATTTGCTAGAAACATAGGCAATAAAGTAGGCATTACCGTAGGAATTACTCCTATTTTAAACTCACCACCTATAAAGCCTTTTTCTTGATCCACGATATCCTGAATACGATCGCTCTCATTAACAATATTACGCGCCTGATTCACGATTTTCTTACCAGTATCAGTCAGTTCGATAGGTTTTTTACTTCTATCAAAAATCTGCACATCCAGTTCATCTTCTAGCTTTTGAATTTGCATACTTAATGTAGGCTGCGTTACAAAAACCTTATCTGCTGCCTTAGTAAAATTCTGATATTGAGCAACGGCAAGCACATATTTTAACTGAGTTATCGTCATGATAGATATTTTCTACAAAAATAATACATGTTATTTGATTTATCTATGAAGTTGTACTGATTGTAGAACGTATTTTATGAAAGAATTATATGTAAGTTCGCTTTCGCGAAAGCGTACTAATTAAATAAAAACTATGTTTAACGATCTATCTAAAGGTCTTGCCATAATATCTGGTTTAATTCTAACCATGATTCTCGTCATATTTGGAGCGGCATTTTTTGTGGCCCAAGAACAACAAAAATATGCTATTCAACCACCGTCACAGCCTGTTGAAGTAAAGCCTGCTGTAGTACTAACGGAACAACAGACACAAGGAAAATCGCTTTTTCAAACTAATTGTGCTTCCTGTCATAAAAGATACAAAAAAGCAGTAGGACCAGCTTTATATGGAGTTACAGAACGTCGTGATCAAGAATGGCTCTACAAGTGGATTAAAAACAGCTCAAAATTGATTCAATCTGGCGATGCTCAGGCAGTCGCTATATATAATGAGTATAATCAGTCTAATATGAACGCTTTTCCACAATTAAGCAATGGAGATATAGATGCTATTTTATCTTGGGTGGAGATTCCTAAATAATTAACAAGACATTAGAAACGCAATGCAAGGTTAATTGTAAATTTATACCCAATTAAAAAATAAACGCATGGCGACGATTACAATAGGTGGAAATGAAATTTCTACGAGTGGGCAGCTACCTGAAGTAGGAACACAAGCACCAGACTTTAAACTTAAAAAAGCAGATCTTTCCGAAGCTTCTATAAATGACTATAAAGGAAAACGTGTTATTTTGAACATCTTTCCTAGTATAGATACAGACGTATGTGCAACATCTGTAAAAAACTTCAATAAACGTGCGACAGAACTTGAAAATACCGCAGTGCTGTGTATTTCAAGAGATACTCCATTTGCACAAAAGAGATTTGCTAGCGATGAAGAATTAGAAAACGTAGAAAATCTAAGTGATGTAATTGATGGATCCTTTGGAAAAGATTATGGGTTAACGATGACTTCAGGACCTCTTGCTGGTTTTCATTCTAGAGCAGTGGTTGTTCTTAATGAAGAAGGAAAAGTTATTTATAATGAGCAAGTTCCAGAAATAGCAGACGAGCCTAACTATCTAGAAGCTCTTAAATCGCTTTTATAATTGGGATTTATTAAATTTATTACAGGAAGGATTAAGGCCATGGGTTATGCGACAAAAGGCGCCATCATTCTTCTTAAAACCGAACCTAGTATTCAAGTACAAGCCACAATAGCTATTTTTATGACTATTGCTGGCTTTTACTTTAATATCACTGCCACAGAGTGGATCGCTCAAACCTTTTGCATAGGTCTGGTCATGGGAATAGAAGGAATGAACACCACCGCAGAGGCCATTGCAGATTTTATTCATCCTGATTTTCATGAAAAAATAGGACACATAAAAGACATCGCTGCTGGCGCTGTCGTGATTACTGCAATTGCTGCGGCTGTCGTTGGGTTTATTATTTATACGCCTTATGTTGTGGCATTTTTTGAGTAAGCTAAGATTCATAAAATCCCATCTTACACATATACTTGATCTATTTCTAATTACTAAAACCTATACTTTAAGTTGAGTAACAAATAGCGTGGTAATAAACGATAAGATACTGTAGATGAAGACACATCATTGATGGAACTGATTCTAAATTGCTCGGTATTGGTGAGGTTTCTTGCCATAAATGAAAAATAAAACGGGCTGTCTTTTATATTGTATCGCGCGTCGAGATCTAGGAAATAATAGGTATTATCTCCTTCATTGATATTACCGAAGAAATAGCGTTCTGATTTAATTTGCACATCAAACTGCTCGTTGAAAACAAAATTTAAATCTAGAAACGAGTTGTTGTCAACAAATGAATTTGTAGTTCCAGAAGCTGAAATTTCATTCCAAGTCCAAGTGGTTCCTATATGATAATTAAATATTCCATCAAATGCAGATCGCATCTCTAGACCTAAATTATAATTCACACTTTCTACTTCTCTAAGATTAGAATTATTGATGATGTTTTTAAAATTGCGTTGTGAATAACCACCTTTAAGTTTAAAATTAGAGCTTATTTTACCTATGTAATAATCCATGTTTGCATTAAGCGTTATAGATTCTCTATCTTCTATTAATATTTTCTCTGTTTGTGAGAAATTGGGCTGCAAAATAGAATTGGTAGAGAAAAAATCATGATCTTGCGTGTAGCTTGCTATAAAATTTGCAAAAAACTGATCGCTCCAGTTCCCTAGCTGGTAATTGAAATTGAAATTGCTCGCTTCAACCTGATTAAAACTGCCTGCTCCTTTGTAAAAAGATCTAAAACTGGTCAATACAAATTGATCATAAACGTCTAGAATACCAGCATTAGTTGTATTATGAGAACCACCTAATCCTATTCTGTTTTTTTTATTGATTTTATAATTGGCATCAAATTTTGGATTGATAAAAAACGGTTGCTCAGTATTATTCGCTCCTGACTGTTCTAGGCTATTAAATAATTGATGTGCATCTAGTGATCCTGTAAGTTTTAAATAGCTCCATTTGTATAAGTATTTCCCTTTTAAATACAAATCGTTGACTCTGTATCTGGTATTGTTTTCATAACCTGAAGATGGCTCGGTGGTGTTCCCGCTTTCGCGAAAGCGTAACCTATTCCCTAATCGATCTTCTCTATATTCATTACCTATTTGTATTTCTAGCAAGTGACCGTTTTCTTTGCGATCTAAATAATGAGCATTAAATCCAGCATAGGTCATCTCATTTTCTAGATCTTGAAAAACCGATTCTGGTTCTGGTGTGGTATTGAATAAATCCTGAAAGAAATATTGATTTACATCATAGCGTTGTGGTGCTTTTTCATCAATAAATCTTCCAGTAATAAGCAACACTTTAGAATCGTCCAGTCTATTAGTATATGTAATGATATGATCCAGCCGCTCGTTTGCTGCGGTGAGTGATTCTAAAGTAGAAACGCCATTAAACTGTAAATTGCTACCAGCATCGTTACAACGATCGCTATATGAGGTAATGGATTCTATGCTTGCAGTTTTAGAGATGTCATAATTCAGTTGGAATTTACCAAAACTGGTCTGGTACTTATTGCGCAATACATAATCTTCTGTATTAGTAAAATCAGTGTCGTTTGCAAAAAAACTGTTGGTACTGTTTTTAAAGAAGTCTTTCTCGTCCCAATTAAAAAAGCCTATGGTTTTGATTTTTAGTTTGTCGCTAGGGTTAAAAATAGCGTTTAGAGAAAGTAACTCTGCATTATTAAAATTAGAACGGCTGGCTTTAAAATTATACAATCCGGCTTCTAGACTTAATAAATTGCTGACTTGCTCGCCATCGCCCACGCGACCAGGTTCTCCATACCTAAAAGGATTGATTAAATTACTCACATCTCCTGTGGCGTCTTGCCCAGTAGAGTTTGCATTTCCTAAAAAATAAAATTTATTCTTTTTACCAAAGCTCATCAAGTTAAAACGTGCTTGATAAAAAGAATCGCCTTCTAGATCCTGACCTAGCTCCACATTACCAAACCACTGGCGTTTTGCGTCTTCGTCAAGTGTAAGGTTTAAAGCAACCTTATCGCTTTCTTCTACTCCTTTAAGGAGTTTATTATTAGAATAATGCTGCAATACCTCAATTTTATTGAGTTGTTTTGCAGGCATGTTTTTGGTGAGGATTTTATAGCCTTTTTCAAAAAAGTCATCGCCTTCTATCATGACTTTTTCTACTTCTTGATTGCCTATTTTAATAGTACCATCAATTTCTACAGTAAGTCCCGGTATTTTTTTAAGTAGGTCTTCTACCACTTCTTCATTGCCTTGCATAAAGGCTTTGGCATCTATAATTATCGTATCTTTTTTAACACGTATAGGTAAGTCTGCATTTACAATGATCTCATTAAGCTCCAGTTGTTGCTCTTGCATGATGACATTAATGGTCATTTCTTCCTTAATGTCTGTAATGGTTACCGTCACAGGAGCCGATTTATACGATAAAGAAGAAATGGTAAGAAAATGAGCGCCTGTATTTTCTGGTTGTATTTTATAAAAACCCAATTTATCGGTTTGAGTAAAAGCAACAATACTGCTGTCTTGTACTGTTTTAAGAATCACAGTAGCAAAAGCTACTGGTTCTTGTAACTCATTTACTGCAGTACCAGATATTTGAGCATTGAGAATACTACAAGTAAAAAATAGAAAAAGACCGGTTAGGGTCTTTACATTTCTGTTTTTTGGAAAAAAAATTCTATAAAAAACATTCACATTTACATGCTAAAATTAGTTTTGGATCTAAACTCATTGGAAGGTTCTAACCATTGTTCGGTTGAAAAACTATGCCTTACAGTAAAACCGCGCGAATCAGTTCTTGATTTAGCAACGCGTAACTTTTTTAATTTAGCATCAATCAAATTTTTATCAAATTCTTTATAGGAAACTTTTTTAAATTTCTCACTTCTACCATTAAAACTCTTAAATTTTTCATTTATGGATTGAGTCTCTTTTATTTTCTTGAGCTCCCACTTATATATGCCAGTTTCATCATAGATTGAAACGATAACACCAGGAAGACCATTAAACTTCCAAGGACCGATAGTTACAGGGATTTCGTTGGTAAAATATGCGGTATATTTTCTTCCTCTAAATTTCAATTTTGCTTTATGACACCTATATCCAGAAATTATGTTAATTTCCGATTCGATTTTCCAACTCATTTTAGGTAGTTCTTCTTGAATAGATAGAAATTCTTTTGTTCCACGACGGTCGAATGTATTCTCTTTTAAAATTAATTGATTGCGATCAATTAAAATTTCAGAAAAATACTCCTTTTTATCAACTTGTCCATCTAGAATTTGATCATAACTTTCTTTTAAACTTCCTTTTGACTTAGGAGAGTAATCAACATCATAATAACTAAATTTATCACTTACTATTAAAGTGGTATTTCTATAATTAAGTATTTCAGGAGTATAACTAACTGTCAAGAGATAATCTAGTTTAATAACTTCTTGTTGAGCAATTAAATAGTTAAAATTGAATATTATAATTAGTAAAACTTTAATAAATAGATGTTTACACATAAACATAATGAGATTTTTGAATATTTTATGATTATTTTTTTTACAACTATAATAATAACTTGTATATTCTTAAGTGCCTTAGAATTAAAACCCTCCTTAAAGAATTATCTCTTCCGAACCCAAAAAATACAATCATTTAATTTTAATATTGAATTATAAATTATACTTAATAAAAATTCCATGTTTATATTTTTTTCTGTTTAAAATAATACATCTAACAAAATTTGGTATTATTATTTTGTAAAATTAGTAAATAAATAATCTCTTAAAAAAGAAAAAATTTACCTAGTAAAAAAAACAATTCACTAGGTAAAACTTTTACTCAGTTATTAGCGCATCAAGTTTCGAATTCTTCTGGCTTGAGCTATTTGACCACTATCTGAACAACTTACACCTTCCTTTTTATCAAATTCTACAACCGCAGTAACTTCACCTTCACTATTTTTAAATGTATAACGACAAATAGTTCTAATGTATTCGACCGAAACTTCTGAATTGTCAAGATCTACATTCATAATGTCTACAAATTCTAAAAGATTGGTCGGATTTTTCGATTCGATAGAGTTATCCACAACAGAAAACCCACTACTCAACATAAATACTCCAGCAAGTGCCGCAAAAACTAATTTTCTCATAATAAAATGTTTTAATTGATTAATATGAGTTAAAGAAACTATGAAACTAAGAAACTAAGAAAGATCCTAATTTCCAATGAGTTATTTTATTTTTTAACAGTTTAATTGTTAATTTTTACTGTGAATTTAAATCGAGTGTCTGTAATACTGCTGTCTTGAGCAGTTTTAAGAATTACCGTTGCAAAGGCTACTGGTTCTTTTAACTCATTTACCGCAGTACCAGATATTTGTGCGTTGAGCACAAGGCATGTAAAAAATAGAAAAAGACCTGTTAAGGTCTTTTTCTTGTTAATGTAAATAAAGTTGAGTTTACTTTTTTTCTTCATCTTCGGTTTCCCATTCATAGATTAATTCCAGTGAATTTACATTTGATACAGCTTTGACATCTTCGCTAATCTGTTCATTTATAAAAGACTTATTATATTCTTTAACTTTATTCAACATTCTCGCTCTTGCAATTTTTAATCTGTTAGAACTGCGTTTTTCAATACAAGCTAACTCCGATCGATAAGATGTCATCCTATATAAGTCCGTAGGTATTTTAAAAAAAATTGTTGATAATTTAACATTACTTTTAAGTGATACAGCGGTGTAGATAAAATCTCCATCCGTTGAGTTCATTTCTAAAATAAGACCTGGTAGACCTAATATTTTATATGGCCCTACAGCCATAGGTATGCTTTCAGTAAAATAAGCTACTATTGGTCTTCCACGGTATATGCCAGTAGCTTTAATACATTCTAAATTTAGAATTTGTTTCTTATCCTTATGAATAGTCCATTGAATTTTAGGTATAGAGTCTACGACAATTACTTTACCTGAATTAAGACATGACTTCCTAACATGAAATTGCTTATTCTTTTTTAAGTTACCAATTGTATAAGAGCCTAGAACATTTTCCTTAAAGCCAGGTATCTTATATTGCCAGTTATCAATACTATCTTTTACTGTATTGCGATATTTATAAACAGAATCGTTAAAAGTCAAAACAACACTTAGTTCACTTGTAAGACTATTACCATATAAGGTTTTATTGCTTTTATTATAAACTACTTCATATAAATTATCCTCACTTTGAGCATTAATTATTTGAAACACAAAAAATAATAAGAAAATAAGATTTCGATTACCCTGCATCTAGTTTGTTTTTTGTGTTTATCGTGGTGCTATATTTAATTCTGAACGTTTACAATTAAAATCATCCCAAACAAAGCTATCAAATGATCCAGAATTAGAAAACAACTCGCATGCGCCTCTAGTTTGAGTATAAGTTATTAATTGTTCCATTCTAAGAACATTGTTCTCATCATAGTAAAAATTTACTGAATGGCAGGCGCATAAAGTAAATAAATCCACTGAAGTTTCTTCTAATAATAGCTGCTCATTAGATTCAACGAACCCACTACTCAACATAAAAATAGCCGCCAGTGCTGTAAAAACTAATTTTCTCATAATTAAATATTTTAATTAATTAATATGAGTACTAAGAAACTAAGAAACTAAGAAACTAAGAATAATCCTAATTTAATTGTGACTAATTTTTCATACTAGTTCACAACCTTTATTTCCTTTTAACTAATAACTCACAACTACTTCTTTAAATGCCATGCAATATTCTTATTTTTGCTCGTTCACTATAGTTCATGGCGCGTAAAAAATCTACAACCAAAAAATCTACAGCAAAGACTAAAAAACCTTTGCAAATCCCTAGCTTTAAACTCAATAGATTACAGCAAGTAATTCTAGGTAGTGCGCTTATGGTTTTCAGTCTATTATTGTTGTTCTCCTTTACTTCCTTTTTATTTACTGGAGCTCAAGATCAGAGTATAATAGATGAACTAGGCAATCGCAACCTTGTAACTCAAAACTGGATCAGCCAGCTCGGTGCTTGGTTAGGACATGTGTTCATTTATAAAGGATTTGGTATTCCCGCATTTTCTATTGCGATCATGACTTTTATCTCGGGAATTTATTTATTTGCCAGTGGTGATGATGCGTTCTCGCTTTCGCGAAAGCGGATTTCTAACCTATGGTTCTGGGGATTGCTACTAATGTTGTGGTTTTCTGTCACTCTAGGGTTTTTTCATAGATCTAATGCCTTGTTAGGCGGAAAAGTGGGCTATGAATTGAATGATTTCCTGCAAGATTATTTAGGTCTTATAGGTGCTGTTTTGGTCATGATTTTCATTGCGATCGTTTATCTCGTATTGCGATTAAAGCTAACTCCAGAAATTATCAGTGCGTATTTTTCTAAGAAAGCAGGAGAAGTAAAAGAAGAATTTGACGGAATTGCCTCTACCGACGAAGAGAGTGAATGGGAGAAAGCTACTGTAGAAGGCAGCTCGCTAGAAGATGAAACGGTTGGACAAGAGCCTAAAGAACCTATTAAACTTTCTGGAAATGATATGGAGGTTACCGTTCCAGAAGAAGAAGTTATTCCAGAGCCAGTTTTAAAGAAAACGGTCGCGCCTAAAGATGAGGACGATATAGGAATGGATATCGAGCCAACTCAAGAGGAAGAAGAAGTGGACAATAAAGCCTCTAAGCTTGTAGAGGATTTTGGCGAATTTGATCCTACTTTAGAGCTGAGCAATTTTCAATTTCCACCTATTGATTTATTAAAGGATTACACTAGAGGTAAAACCATCACAATCAATGAAGAAGAGCTGCAAGCAAACAAAGATCGTATTGTTGAAACGCTCAAGAACTACAAAATAGGGATCGCAAAAATCAGTGCTACCATAGGACCTACGGTAACACTTTATGAAATAGTACCTGAGGCAGGAATCCGTATTTCAAAAATTAAAAACCTAGAAGATGATATCGCCTTATCGCTCGCTGCGTTAGGAATACGTATCATAGCTCCTATTCCAGGAAAAGGAACTATAGGAATTGAGGTGCCTAATCAAAATCCTTCCATCGTTTCTATGCGATCAGTTATTGCGTCGCCTAAGTTTCAAAATGCCGAGATGGAACTTCCTATCGCTTTTGGTAAAAATATCTCTAATGAAACCTTTGTCGTAGATCTTGCCAAAATGCCTCACCTACTTATGGCTGGTGCGACTGGACAAGGTAAATCTGTAGGATTGAATGCAATTCTTACCTCGCTGCTTTATTCCAAGCATCCAGCAGAAGTAAAGTTTGTTTTGGTAGATCCTAAAAAGGTAGAGCTAACCTTATTTAATAAAATAGAACGTCACTACCTAGCCAAATTACCGGATAGTGAAGATGCCATAATTACTGACAATTCTAAGGTAATCAACACCTTGAACAGTCTTTGTATAGAAATGGATCAACGTTACGATATCCTGAAAGACGCGATGTGTCGTAACTTGAAAGAGTACAACGCAAAGTTTAAAGCACGCAAACTAAACCCAGCAAATGGTCATAAATTCTTACCGTACATCGTACTGGTAGTAGATGAATTTGCAGACTTGATCATGACCGCTGGAAAAGAAGTAGAAACACCTATCGCTAGACTTGCCCAACTGGCTCGTGCGATAGGAATTCATTTAATTATCGCGACTCAAAGACCGTCTGTAAATGTTATTACAGGTATGATTAAAGCTAACTTCCCTGCGAGAATATCTTTTAGAGTTATGCAAAAAGTAGACTCACGTACCATTCTAGACAGCGGTGGCGCAGACCAGTTAATAGGTCGTGGTGACATGCTGTACACCGCAGGAAATGAGTTGATACGTATTCAGTGTGCATTTGTGGACACTCCAGAAGTTGAAAAAATTACTGATTTTATAGGTGGTCAGAAGGCATATCCAGACGCACATTTACTGCCAGAGTATGTAGGTGAAGATGGTGGCACAAGTCTTGATAACAACATAGACGAGAGAGATGCAAAATTTAAAGAAGCAGCAGAAATTATTGTTGTAGCTCAGCAAGGAAGTGCATCGCTTTTACAACGTAAATTAAAGTTAGGCTACAATCGTGCCGGCCGTATTATCGATCAACTGGAGGCTGCAGGTATTGTAGGCGGCTTTGAAGGTAGTAAAGCGCGGCAAGTTTTAATTCCAGATCTAGCTTCTCTCGAAGTGTTTTTAAATGAAGAAAGTAATAAATAAAAAATGAACATGAAAAATTATTTCCTATCTGTTTTTATGATTTTCGCTTTCGCGAAAGCGGTAACAGCACAAGATGCTAAAGCAGATAAATTGCTTGATGAAGTAGCTCAAAAATTCAAATCCTATGATAATGTTTCCTTTACCTACAAAGGAAATTTCAAAAATTCCAAAACTGGGACGGACATGGATGTTCAAGGAGATGCAAAGATGGCTGGTGAGAAATACAACGTTAATTTTATGGGTACTACCTATATTTTTGATGGTACAAAGCAATATGCTATTAATACTGAAGACCAGCAAGTAACTATTTCTACTGTTACTAATGACGGTAATCAAATGATTACACCATCTAACATATTAACTTTTTATGAAAAAGGCTACGTGAAGAAATGGGATATTTTACAAAATGAAGGTGGTAGAAAAATTCAGTTTATAAAACTAACTCCTATTAAATCTGACTCTGAATATAAAAATGTTTTATTAGGAATAGATGTAAATACAAAGCACATTAATAAAGCAATCATCACTGAAAACTCTGGAACTGTTGCCACTTTTAAACTGATGTCTCTTAAAACTAATGAACCGCTTCCAAAAAATTCATTTTCGTACGATCCTAAGCAATACAAAAACTGGACAGTAGAAGAAATGAATTAAAGGACGTATCAATTAAGACCTACTTAGTTTTAAAAATATAGTGTGAAAATATTAGATCGTTACATATTAAGCCAATACATAAAGACGTTTTTAAGCGTCTTTATTGTATTAATGTTTATTCTTATTCTACAAGCGATCTGGTTATACATTAAAGAACTTGCTGGTAAAGATCTTGATGTGATTACCATAGTTAAATTTTTATACTACTCTACACCGGTTGCCGTTCCTATAGCATTACCATTAAGTGTTTTACTAGCTGCGATTCTCGTTTTTGGTAACATGGCAGAGAACTACGAGTTTGCTGCGATGAAATCTAATGGAATTTCACTGCAACGAGCAATGAGATCGCTCACGATTGTAATTTTAGGCATAGGGATTACATCATTTTTGTTTGCAAATTCTGTTATTCCATGGGGTCATTTAAAACAACGTAATTTAAGAGGTAACATCGCTAAAATGAAACCTGCTATGGCTATAGGTAAAGGAACATTTAATCAACTAGGCGATATTAACATCAAGGTAGCCGACAAATCTGGTGAAAATGGTAAATTTCTAACTGATGTAATAATTCATAAAAAGAATCCTAGAAAAAACGGGAATTATACTGTAATCAAGAGCAAACGAGGTGAATTAAAAAGCTCGTTAAAATCTAACGTAATACAATTAGTGCTGGAAGAAGGAAACTATTACGAGGATTTGTACCTGTTACAACCTAGAAAGGCAAAAAGTTCACCTTTTGTTAAAAGTTATTTTGACACTTACACTCTCAATATAGATGTGTCTCAGTTGAATAAGGTTGATGTAGACGAAGAATCTGTTACAGATAACCATAGGATGTTAAAAATCAATGAGCTGTATAACCGTATAGATACATTTTCATTAGCACTATCTAACAACTATAAGATTTATCGCAATAATCAACATAATGCTTGGGCTCCTAAAGCTTTAGATAATAGAGTAGAATTAGATTCCATAAAATCAAATCCAGATGATTTTCTAGCTTCTCTATCCATACATAACCAGCGTAGAGCCTTAGACGTAGCACTTTCTAAAATGCGTAGCCAGAGAGCTGCTGTTAAAAACCGAGAAGCACAATTAAAAGGTGAAGCTTCAAGACTTGCTAAACATGAAATAGAAATTCACAAAAAATATGTTCTAGGAGTAGCATGTATTATTCTTTTTTTCATAGGCGCTCCACTAGGTGCTATAATTAAAAAAGGTGGAATGGGATTACCTCTTGTGGTTGCAACGTTATTCTTTCTCACCTATCATTTTATAGGCATTTTTGCAGAGAAAGCCGCTACAGAAGGGGCTTTCCCAGCCTGGTTAGGTGCCTGGATGAGCACCTTTATAATTTTCCCGATAGGTATTTATCTTACCTATAGAGCAACTACAGATCAAGGCATATTTAGCAGCTAGTTTTTACCTTACTCTTTTAAAATAAGACTAAAATAACAGACCGACTTAGCTTAATCCTTATCTTTGTATTCAAAGAAATTACTATATGATT
>MAAC01011337.1_pt1 | contig 48192 bp, 34 predicted proteins | sample 1115981 | NCBI WGS metagenome assembly MAAC01 (sample SAMN04961126, study PRJNA320927) | seawater metagenome | isolation source: sample BD02T64 sea water enriched with oil for 64 days | place: USA:Gulf of Mexico | collected 2013-07-27 | reverse complement strand
CACCTATGGTTTTTTTATCTTCAATTACCTGAACATTTTCATAAAGCACTTTGTAGTTGGTAGATGATTTAATTAATTCAGAAACAATTTTTTCTACCAAATGGCCCAATCTTATATTGGTTGGTAATTGAAATTCCAGATCAGTTGCTAGGTTTAATTCTGATAAATTAAAAGTTTGTAAACCAGTAATTGAAAAGTCTAGACTATTCGCTTTTAATATTGATGCTATCCTTGACTTAGTTTTCATTTTAATATATCCCTATATAAGTGTCTCTCGAACTTCTAATCCATTTTTTTCTTTCTTGGCACGTTCATGAACACCCTCGTCTTCAATTACAAAAGTTTTAGAATGATTATGGAGAGAGTGCAAATTATTGTTTGTCTAATTCTCATTTTAATTGGCTACAACGGTTGTACAAAGAGCGTTTTAATGCCCTTTATACATTGTTGTAAGTAGTTTTTATGCTTTACTAAGTAGATAAGTGGTATTTCCTTTAGATAATGTCATTTGATCATCTCTTGTAAATACTCACCTAGTAGATCCTCTAAATTCTCATGACCTTGTAGTTGGTCGTACAGTATATCCTGAGAATAAAGTTGCGCCCGCTGCTGTTCTGATAGCTCAAGATTGAAAACCAACTCTTTGTAAGCATCATCCAAAAGTCCTCTTGGATTTACAACTGGCAAAGAGCTAGAAACAATTTCGGCCGTTGCTACTGCCTTAATTTCGTTTAGCACATGAATAATTTCGGGAGCAAATACCCCAAATGAGGTTTCGTAAAATTCCGCAAAACCACCACTTGTTACAGTTTGATTTAATTTCACTATCACATAAACCATCTTTTCAGGACCAGTCAGTCCCTTAACAACCTGATACCATTGCGACCAACTTTCATTATCAAAGTTAGCGTCCTCCAGTTGTTGTTCGGCTGAACTATATAGTCGACTAATTAAAGCTCTATTCGAAATATTCTCCATCATCTTTCATCTCATTACTTACAACATGCGGATAAATAACATATGTTATTTATCCGCATTATATTCTATTCCAAATCTATGGATTCAATAGGACTTTTAGACCAATGTCTTAACTTATCAAATAAGTTGTCTGGATCGAATGGTTTGACCAAAAAATCATTCATGATATTTGGTTCATCCTTTAAGAATTCCTTTCTAGGATTATTAGCACTCATTCCTATAATGGGAAGTGAGGATTTGTCATCAGGAAGCTCATTTCTAATAATTTTTGATGCTTCAATTCCGTTCATTTTGGGCATTTGGATATCCATAAGAATAATGTCATAATCATTCTTTTTAATACTTTCAATAGCTTCTAATCCATTGTTTGCAACTCCAACAACACACTTCCATCTTTTCAACCATGATTGTACGGTTAGAATGTTCATATTATTATCATCTACAACCAAAACAGAAATATTTAATTCTTTATTTCCATTATCCGAATCATTACTTTTAACCTCTTCTTTTGAAGGCTTATCAACAATCTTTTTAAATGGTGCTAACAATTCAAATATTGACCCCTTTCTCAATTCACTTTTAACAATTACTTGTCCGTTTATTTTTTTAGAAAGTTCATTGGCTATTGACAATCCTAATCCTGCCCCTCCAAATTCTCTGGTAGAATTATTATCTGCCAGATTGAAACAATCGAATATTTCATTTGTTTTGTCTTCTGCTATACCAATTCCAGTATCTTGCACTGCGAAAGATAATTGAACAGAATCATCAGATTCCTTAACTAAGGATATTCTAATTGATACCAATCCTAATGTTGTAAACTTCAGAGCATTACTTATAAAAACATCAAGTATTTTTTTTATTTTAGTTAAATCGCCTTTAAGCTCCTTGGGAATAGCCGGATCCGCATAAAAGAAAAAGCCAAGTCCTTTCTTAACAGTTTTAATTTTTACTTGATTTATGAGTGATTCCAAGTCCTTAGGAATATTAATTCTGGAGTAGTTGGATATATTTTTTGGTGATTTAGAATGGGAAAATTCAATCATATCATTAATAATCGAAAGCAATTGATTTCCCGATTTTTTAACGGCTTGTAAATGAACTTTTGTTACTTCATCTAAATGGGATTCCAATAACAAATTTGTAAAACCTAAAATGGAATTCATTGGAGTATACATTTCGTGACTTATATTATCCAGAAATTGTTCCTTTACTTTCAACGATTCTTTTAGTTCAATATGAATTTTTTTCAATTCCTCTTCATACACCTTCTTTTCCGATATATCAAAACTAATAGAGAGGTATTGCTTTGGTGCTCCAATTATATTAATAAACGGAGAGATAATTGTATTTAACCAATAAATAGATCCATCCTTTGCAATATTCTTAGATTCTTCTTTCCATATCCCATTTTTTTCAACAGACCTTTGAATTACATCAAATCCAACATGATCATATTCCGAAACACGAAATTGACTACTATTTTTACCTATTAGCTCTTTCGTTTCATATTGGGATATTGCACAATATTTATCATTTGCATACACACAACTACCATTTGAGTCTAATATCTCAACTATAGCCGATTCATTAATTGAATTTGCATACCCTTCGGCCAACATCGAAGTTCTTTTTCTATGTGTAATATCCCGGTATCTCCAAATCTGGCCTTTGAAAATTCCATCTTCAAAAACTGGTATATAATCTCTCTCAAAATACATTCCACTAGCAAATGGAACTTCTTCGCTCAGAGCTATCTTTTTCGCCTTACTGAGAATATTTATTCTCTCAATAAATTGCTCCCCATCCTCAAATAAATGCATAGCCATTTTTGCAGATTGATTACAATCTTCACCCGTTAATTGAGAGGCAGGAACTAGAATTTGAAATATATCGCAGTAATTCTGATTGGCATATACAATCTTCCTATTTTCATCCTCCAGAACTATCCCAGCATCCAAATGATTAATTAAAGAGATCATTCTATTAGAAAAATAGGATAACTGCAACTGATTTTGCCTTAGATCTGATAATCCACTACCTATTATTTGATATCCAATTATTTCATTTTCACTTTTCTTTTCAGACACATATAATCCAATCCATTTTTCTTTACCCGCAATATCTAAAGTCCGAAATTCGTGGTAAACAATTTCTTTATTTTGTTGAAATTTGTCTAGATAAAACTGGGTAACTTGATCTTTAAAATCTACATGTATCAAGTCACTAAATTGCATTTTTTTAATTTGAGATATACTCAAATTTAATTCAGATAAAATAGCGTCATTAGCGTTGATAAAAAAACCATCAATATTTATGGAACATTTATATTCATTGACTCTATCAAACATTAAATCACTTTCTTTATTCAAATTATTCATAATTAGCTGTTATAAATATACACCACATGCACAGCATGTATTAATTTTTAACAAGCGTCGTTCAATCTGTAATATTAGAAAAATTTTTAGTTATTTCTTCAATTATTCGATTAATGAAATTTTGATTATACGATAATTAATAAGCTTATTTGGGATAATTTATTTTCGATTTCTTAAAATAAAAAAATGCACCACTTTACATTGCTTAACACAATGCGATCATAATCAGTCAATTACATATACCTTAGGAAAATACGAAGTAAACATTCAAAAAATAATATGGTTCAATTTTAAATTTACCCCCCTATTACCAGACAATGAAATACCACTAATTTATAATGATTACAATTAATACTAAACAGTGTAAAAATCAGTAAACATCTATATGAATTAATCGGCATAGTTTTAAATAGTAATTAGTAAAGGTATTTCCATTATGTCATTAAAAAAAATAAGCGAAACCAAAGGTTTCGCTTATATAAAAATCATGTTATATTTTTACATGTACTTCTCAAGAAGTACTGCCATTTCTTGTTGTAATTCTCTGGCTTTTTCTCCAGCCACCTCAGCGAAGTCTTTTTCTTGTGAGGCATAGATAATGCCTCGAGAAGAATTTACCAAAAGACCACAGTCTTTATTCATTCCATACTTGGCAACTTCTGCTAAGCTTCCTCCTTGTGCTCCAACACCTGGAACTAGTAAAAAGTGATCGGGAACAATTTGTCGGACATCAGCCAGAGCTTCTGCCCTGGTAGCTCCTACCACATACATTAATCGTTCAGAGTTTTTCCACTCCAACGATCTTCGTAATACCTTTTGATAAACTTGCTCTCCATTGGCCAAACGAGATGTTTGGAAATCCTTTCCTCCTTCATTCGAAGTTAGGGCCAGCATGATTACCCATTTACCATCGTACTCCAGGAAAGGCTCCACTGAATCTTTCCCCATATATGGAGCAATCGTAACGGAATCAAATGGTATTTTCTCAAAAAAGGTTCTGGCATACATTCTAGATGTATTACCGATATCTCCTCTTTTAGCATCTGCAATAGTAAATATAGAATCAGGAATATAATCCAATGTCTTTTCCAAAGACTCCCACCCTTTTGCACCCAGGCTTTCATAAAAAGCAATGTTCGGCTTATAGGCTACACAGTAGTCTTTAGTAGCGTCGATAATACGTTTGTTGAATTCGAAGATAGGATCATCCAATTCCAACAAGTGAGCTGGAATTTTCTGGATATCTGCATCCAAGCCAACACAAAGAAAAGATTGCTTTTCTTTAATCTGATCAACCAATTCTTGACGTTCCATATTATTCTTCTCCAGCTTTTAATCTCTCTGCATTCTCAGCAATCGTCAATTCGTCGATTATCTTCTGAATATCTCCGTTCATTACATCTCCAAGGTTGTACATAGTAAGACCAATTCTATGATCTGTTAGCCTTCCTTGTGGATAATTGTAGGTACGAATCTTAGCTGATCTATCTCCAGACGAAACCATAGACTTACGTTTTATGGATTCTTCTTCCAGACGTTTGTTCAGCTCCATCTCGTAAATACGTGTTCTCAGTACCTTCAGGGCTTTGTCGTAATTCTTCATTTTCGATTTCTGATCCTGACACTGAGCAACTATTCCTGTTGGCTTATGCGTTAAACGAATAGCCGAATAGGTTGTATTTACAGATTGCCCTCCAGGTCCTGAAGAACAGAAGCTATCTACTCTAAGGTCACTTTCCTTCACTTCAACATCGAACTCTTCTGCCTCTGGAAGAACAATTACAGTTGCAGCCGAAGTATGTACTCTACCTTGAGTTTCTGTCTGTGGAACACGTTGTACACGATGTACACCAGACTCGTATTTCATTACACCATATACGTTAGGCCCTACTACATTGAATATAATCTCCTTGAACCCTCCGGAAGTCCCATCCTGAAAATCGACTACCTCAATTTTCCATCCACGAGCTTCACAGTATTTTGTATACATACGGAATAAATCTCCAGCAAAGATACTGGCCTCATCACCACCCGTTCCTCCACGAAGCTCCACTTGAGCATTTTTAGCATCCTCAGGATCTTTTGGAATCAGCATAAACTTGATTTCCTCTTCCATCTCAGCCTTACGCGGATTTGCTTCATCCAATTCCATTTTTGCCATCTCCTTCATTTCAGGATCTGTATCGTTGGCTAAGATGTTTTTGGATTCTGCGATATTTTCAACCAAAGTTTTGTACTCCTGGTAGGCTTTCTCAATCACAGAAAGGTCCTTGTACTCTTTATTTAGTTTTACATAACGTTTCATGTCAGAGATTACATCTGGCTCGATGATCAAGTCTGAAACATCCAAAAAACGTCTATGTATTGCTTCTAATTTATCTAACATAATTCTACTTAATAGATGAATGTACCGTGCTCACTCTCGATGGTAAGTTTATTACCCTCATGTGCTTCACAATGTCCTACGATACGTGCATCAATTCCGAAACTTTCAGAAATTTCGATGATTTTTTGAGCGTGTTCTTCTGGCAAATAGACTTCCATTCTATGCCCCATATTGAACACCTGGTACATCTCTTTCCAATCTGTTCCAGACTCTCCTTGAATCAATTTGAATAGTGCTGGTGTTGGAAAAAGATTATCTTTTATTATATGTAAGTTCTCAACAAAATGTAAAACTTTTGTTTGAGCACCTCCACTACAGTGAACCATTCCGCTCACCTTATCACCAAGCTGGCTAAGGATTTCCTTAATTACTGGAGCATAGGTTCTAGTTGGTGACAAGACCAACTTACCAGCATCCAATGGTACACCGTCGACGGTATCAGTTAATTTTTTGGTTCCTGAATAAACCAGGTCCTTTGGTACAGATGGATCGAAACTCTCCGGATATTTTTCAGCTATATAATGTGAAAACACATCGTGACGAGCTGAAGTCAATCCATTACTTCCCATTCCTCCGTTATATTCTTTTTCGTAGGTAGCTTGTCCACAAGAAGACAATCCTACAATGACGTCTCCGCCTTTAATATTTGCATTGTTGATAACATCCGAACGTTTCATACGAGCCGTTACAGTAGAATCTACAATAATGGTTCTAACCAAATCACCTACATCGGCAGTTTCACCACCAGTAGAATGGATGTTTACCCCATGTTCTTTCAAATCAGCCAATAATTCCTCTGTTCCATTGATGATAGCACCAATTACTTCACCCGGAATTAAGTTTTTGTTTCTCCCAATGGTTGAAGAAAGTAAAATATTATCGGTAGCACCTACACACAACAGATCATCAATATTCATGATCAAAGCATCTTGAGCAATTCCTTTCCATACCGAAAGGTCACCTGTCTCTTTCCAATACAGATAAGCTAAAGATGACTTTGTCCCTGCACCATCCGCGTGCATTATAACACAGTAATCTTCATCACCTGTTAAATGATCCGGAACAATTTTACAAAAAGCCTTAGGAAAAAGTCCTTTATCTACTTTCTCAATTGCTTTATGTACATCTTCTTTAGAGGCTGACACCCCTCTTTGCATATATCTATTTTGATCTGTCATCTTTGCTCAACATAATATTTTTGCAAATATACTGTTTTGATCGGTGAACTCTTCAATATTTGGAAATTATAGCAATTCTGATGTTAAATTGCTCATAAAGAAAATGATGATTTTTTGATCTAGGCGAAAAATAAAAATCAAGCATAGCTTTAGCTACGGTTTCTTTTTATTTTGAAGCATTGGTCGAAAAGGCGCATTTTAATTGGGTAATTCAACGTTGGAAATGGTATTATGGGGGGACTTTTTCTATAAATTCCATGAAAAAAGCCCCATATATGGAGCTTAAATATCGAATAAGGTTAAATAAATCCTATTTAGACACCTGTAGACTCATACCTAAGTGGAAGGTTCTTTTAGGCATTGGCTGATTAGCAACTACCTGATAATCGATATTGAAAACATTATCCAAGCCGAGATTAAAACTAACCGTAAATTCATCAATAACACTAGAAAAAATAAAATCCAAATTAGACAAACTATAGCCAGGCATAAAAGATGAATTATCTGTACTCGTATAGACCTTAGAATTTACCGAACTTCTCCATCTAAACTTTACATCTTTCCATGCTGCCTCAAAGAAATATTGTAGCGTATATCTAGGAGTGTAAATAAGGTCTTTACCTTCCGTTTGCTTATTGTTTGTAAAGGATTCTATAATCTCTGACTTCCCTAAACCAACATTCAAGCTTTGACTTAGCTTTATTTGATTCCTGAAACTTTTCCACCAATTCACCTTTGCTTCAATCCCACGAGAATAGACCTTTTGGACATTTTGCGCAGACCAAAACCCAGCACTTTTACTCGGCTGCCACATGATCCAATTGTCAACTATATGGTGGTAATTATTTAAGTCAAGCCTGATCTGCTTATCCTTATCCAAATACCTTGATAGAGATATTTCACCATTCCAGCCTTGTTCTGGTTTCAAATCTGGATTTCCCCCCGGTGCCCAAAACATATCATTGAGACTCGGACTTCTATAACTCCTGGCTATATGACCGTAAATATCTATGGTTTTGTACCTGTGTTTTCCACCAATCGAATATAAATAATTGAAGGTGGAATAGGCTTCATAAATACTTTTAAAACTCAAATATACACCCGAATAATTATCCTTGTCATAATCAAATGCTATTGAAAACACACCAAATTCCTTTTCCTTATCTGTTGAATAAGTACTTGTTTCAGCTGTATGATTTTCTGCATCAAAACCAAGATGAAAATTAAATTTGTCACTTATCTTCCTCAAGTATCTTGCTTGATGAATATAAGATAAGTTCAAAGTAGTTGAAGCCTCCAAAGGTGTCGCTTGATCTTCAAATCGATTTCTTGACTGTAAAAAGGCTGACTTTAAAATTAAGCGCTGCTGCTCATCCTTGACTTCCCATGAAAGAAACAAGCGTTTACTCTCGTCAGATTGCTTTTGCCTAGCTAAACCTTCAAAATCCATTTGTAGATTCCTTGGAATCTGATGATCCCCTTCTGTAAGCCAAATACCAAGATTTAATACTTGATTTGGTCTTAGCTTATAGGCCAAATTGGTTTGGAAATCCATCGATTTGGCTTCCGCATTTCTCCTACTTTCATATGAGCGGGTACGGGTATTGTAAAACTCAAAATCGTTTTGGCTTTTCAATGTCTGAACCGAGGCATCCACATAATACAAGCTGTCTGAGATATTCAAAGAAGAGTAACTGGCATTTCTTTGATAGGAAGCAAACTCCCTTGACATGGCAAAATGAGTCCGTTTGTTAAAATGAATTCGCTTATCAAGAAATAGAGTAGCGCCAATTGCCCCTGGATAAGCTCCAAATTCACCTCCCCCATAAACCAAAGATATTTGATCGAAATCTGAAGAATGAATTTGACTCAAATCTACCTGACCAAGACTAGGACTACTTATGGGAATTCCATTCCACAATACCTGGGTATGAGAAGAACTCATCCCTCTCACAGAACTTGTTGCCAAGCTACTAGCTCCATACTGTTTGATGAATATGGTACTTTCTCCTTTTAGTAAGTCAGAAAGTTTATTCACATGAAACGACCTGGACGTTTGAATTTGCACCTTTTTATAACCTTTAGGAATAATAATTTTTTCCTCTAAGATCATTTCCATTAGCGTATCCGTCTGTGCAACGAGCCTGCCCACAAAGAGTAGACAAAAAACAAGTAATCCGTTTTTCAACATTAGTTCTTCAGCAATTTTAAGGCTGCGAAGTTATGCACTTCATTTAAAATATGTACAATATAGACTCCGTTTCTTAATTCATTTAAGGAAATTACCCCAATGGTACTTCCATATTTTAACAAACGACCATTTAAATCAAAAACTTGAAAGTCAATATTATTAGCACTTGAATGTACCACTAATGTATTATCCAAATAAGTATAATCCAATTCCGAATCCTTTTCATTTAATCCCAAATTGTTCTCTAAAAGTAAGGCTACAGATTCCAAATCGAACCCTGAACTCTCAAATGCAGTTGGCCAAGGATCATTTATCTTCTTTCCCTCACTATCGTATCTGGCATAGTTTTCATTGATACTACCAACTACGTCTACTATCCTAATATGGGTAATGTCTGAAATATCTAATCCAGTTATAGAATCTAACTCAGCCAAATCGAAAGGTGTACCGTATTGACTTTGATATTTACCGGCCAGATTGTGTATATAGGTAGGATCCAAAACATTGAAAGGTCCTATTTGCTCTGAGGTATCTGTATTGGAAATGGAAGCAAACCTAAAATAATTCTCACCATCTGAACTTACCTCTACAAATGCCAATTCCAAAAAATCGGCACTAAATCCATTTTCGAACACAGCAAAATCAAACCCAGCGTGATTTGACATAGGATTGTCTAATGTAATGATGGCCTCTCCTCCATCACCAAGGCTTACTACTCCAGGATCTGAAGGTCCTTCAGCGTTCTCTGCCGAACCAAGGCTAGCCAATCCCAAACCAGGTTGACTGATATCCATTGGCCCTTGATTCACCGTTACATCATTTACCCACTCCGATATATAAATAGAACTCGAATGGATAGCTGTACTTCCTGGTAATCCCGCAGATGGTGGAAAATCCTGAGCAATACTACCGAAAGGAATTAATAGAATACCTACAATTTTACGAATCATCCCTTTAAATTTATGTTTAAAACAAAAGCCCTATCAAAAATGGTTAATTCTCGATAGGGCTTTTTCTAACTACCTATCTAAAATTAGTTTTTAACCAATTTTGAAGTATATCGTTTTCCATCTTCAATAACCATTACTTGATAAATTCCAGAAGGTAGATAGTGTACATCCATTTGAATTGATGCATTTTCAAATATATTTTGGAATACAGAGCGTCCAATATAATCTGTGATAACCACTTGTCTATCTACATCATTTTCAAAATTCAATTGAATGTAATCAGTAGTAGGGTTTGGATAAATATCCATTGACAACTCCTCCAATTCATCCATACCAATTGTATTTGTTCCAGTTAACTTATCCATACAGAAGTATTCAGGTGTATTCATGCCCCAAGCACCGTTATCGCTAGAAGATAATTCAAACGTTAGGCTAGTAACATCTTCTATATTCAAATCTACCCATGTCCAATCTTTTACTATATAATCTTGATTATTGTCTGTGAATCTATAATCAGCAAGGTAAAAATCAACTGAATCTATTACGTTTCCAGAAAGTGTCCAACCTTTAATAGTAACTTTAAACCAGTCCTCGTCATTTCCAGTATCGCCTCCAAACTTCTTAGCGAAAGAATCTCCATCTCTCATGGATAATGCAGCATAGGTATTATTCGATAAGTAAAGCCCTTGGACATCTTCAACACCTTCCGAATTAACCAATACTTCATTATAAGATCCATTCACTACTGCAAATTGATCACCATGAATAATATCACCAGCATATGAACTAAAAGGGTTTGACCAACCAGCTGTTAATGTATCTAATTGATTGGAAATAGAAACTCCAGTCCAGGTACTCCAGCTAGAATTGTAATTATTGTAAAACTTTGCATCACCAGACACAAATCCACCCCATAAATCACTCCCATCATAGGCTCCAGTAGCATTTAATTCTTGTTCCTCGAAACTTGCAATATTTAGATCAATCGCTGCTGTAACATGAATATATACCCATGCAGTATCCATATCGCCGAAAGCATCCGTTACGACATACTCGATGGAATCCAACCCTAAAAAGTTAGCGTCCGAATTATAACTTATACTTGATCCATAAACATCATATGCAGATCCATTGAATGGTCCGGTTATTATTTGCATGGATGCCACTAAGTCTCCATCTAGATCTATATCATTTGCCAAATTATCTATAAATGTACTTGCACCTTGTACAGCCCAAACTAAATCCATATTAGCTACTGGTATACTATTATAAATTACAGCGAATGCTTCTGGAGCATATCCATTTCCAGGAACAAATGAATCTATAGAATCACCTGAGAAATTAAATACAGTACCCGTTGCACTACTCCCGTAATCCCCATTGGCTGTATATATTTTATTGGTAGCCCAATCAATTGAAAATGAAATTAGATCAGTAGAAACAACAGCAGTATCGTCCACATTTTCCGAAGCCAAATTATACAAAGCAATACCCGTATTACTTCTAAAATATACAAGACTATCTTTTTGAGAAACTTGCGTGCCATAACTAAAGTCCATATCAACAGCAATGGTAGTAGCCGACTCAACACCTGTAACAGGATCGTACGAATAACACTTACTTAGATTGGTTCCTTCATCATGTTTACCCATGATGTGTAATTGACCAGCATAACTAAAAATACGCTCGAAGTTATTTGTCTGACTAGCATCAAAAGTTATATCTCCTGAATAAACTAAAGTTGTTAAATCAATTTTAGCCAAATACCCTATAGAATCATTATAAAAATATGGAAATGGAGGATTGACTGTGTGTTTTATATTTTGAATTATATATAAGGTATCCCCTAAAGCAACCATATCAGATACGGGTAAACTCACCTCAGAAAAGCTAGCTACCGGAGCCAATGTGTTTTTATTAAACACCTCCAGGTTTACGGAGTCAGTACCATATTGGTTACCTACAAAAATATTATCCCCATGGATATACAATTTTCCAGTACTTGTTCCTTCAAAAGGAAAAGCACCTACTTTAAACTGTCCTGCAACATCGTATTTAAATACGGAGTCCGTTGCAGCAATAAATGCATATTGTCCATCTACTAAAACGTCCTGTATATAATCTGTCGCAATGTCATTTTCATAACTCAGACTATCCACAGAAAAATCGTGAATGGAAGCATTTGTTTGCGGTCCATTTCCACTGTTTCCAATGATAAGACCTTTACTGATTGAATTTTGTCCATTGCTTACAAAGCAGATACTTAATAGTAAGGCGAATGAATAAAGCTTTTTGTTTTTCATCTTTGTAGATAAATTAGGATAAACAAAAAGCTTCTAGAATAGATGATTTCGGAAAAAATTCTCCGCTCCTATCCCGGAAGCTTAAATTAGTTAATTCATTCGGCAGGTATTCTGACTCAGCCCAGAGGTAAAGAACCTTCCCATAATATGTTACAGTGGTCTATTTCTTTACTGGCGGCTTTACAGCTGCGGGAACAGTTTAAGATTTTCACTTAATTCCCTTTTAAATCCTAATGGATACCAAAATGATAGGGCAAATATACCATAGATTCATTTAATTAATACAACAGAAATGAAATTAATTTCACTTTAAATATCCAATTCGGATGAACCCAATATAATTTAATCAACACACTTATCAACAATCAATAGTTAACTATATGTTAATAACTTCAATCTGTAAATCAATGAGTTAAATAATACTTAGGTGATTTATCAACAGCTGTTAATAAGTAGAAATAAACAATTCGATAAAATATCGTGCAAAAAAAAGAGCAACTCATAAACAGAGTTACTCTTTCAAAAAGAACAGCAGGACTTTCCTATTGAATAATAATTGGAAAGCCTATAACTTGGTCTTTCAATTTAAGACTTACAAAATAGGTCCCTGTAGATTTATTCTCTTTTGAAATAATAAAGTCATAATCTGCACTCCAAGTTTGAATATCAATCACTTGCCCTTGTACATTTGATAAAACGACTTGAACAGGACTACTCAAAACATCCTTCGAACGAATTTGCCATTGATTTAAATTTGCTAGATAAAATGATTCAAAACCAGTTCCTTCTAACAATTCTTCAATCCCTAAATTGGAGATATCAACAGAAAAATCAGAACAATCTACGAAATGACTATCGTAAAATGCCTGAACCGAATCCACCCTCTCTCGTAAGAATTCCACATTTTCCAAATGAGTATTTGTTGTATCCCATGCAAAGACATACGCATAATCCAAGCAGATAGATGTTCCTACATTGAATTCATCCACCATTAAGGCACTAATGGACCTTCGATCAGATGGCGAATTATTGCTTGCAGCCTCAGTAAGATCTAATTCAGGAAAATTTGCATCAGTGGAACCAGGATACATTAAAGTAGTTGACTCTCCATTTATGGTATAATCTGAGCCATCCAACCACTTTCCAGATATATAATTATAATACCCTACTGCAGTTGTTGGATTTCCATAAATCGAATCACCATTATTTTGATGAGTCAGATGAACTTCCAAATCATTATTTAGCATTATAAGACCGGCAGCTGGAGGATTTGTACCGTACCCTTCTTCAGATTCATCAGTTGCATCACCGTTGTAGACAAATGCCAAATTTCTACCGATATCACAACCAATAAAATCGTCGTCATAATAACCTAAATCCCAATCGATCCAGCTTCCAACTCGAAAGTTAACTAAATCAGCATCTCCCCTGTTATATATAGAATAATGCATAAAAATAGTATTGTGAATATTTTCATCAGAAGAATTGTAACCATACATCATAAGGTGGATCTCAGCACCAATTGCCTCCCCTCCAGTCTCAATATGAGTTGTACGAGTATCATTATAAATAATATACATTGCTTTATCTCCCCGGATAAGTGGGTGCTCTCCTAATAAAGGCTCATATAAATTATTTCCATTCAAATCATTATAGGGTGCCAACTGAGAGCTCTCTCCATTTGAAGAATTACCATTAGCCGGCCAATGCTCAATAACCTCTGGCATGATATAGCCTGAGGAAGCATAATTCGAAATATGATTTTCAATTTGATCAATATTTATTATCCAGGTTCTATCATAAGTCGCATCGTAATTGGCATCGTAACTTGTTGCAACCGGGCCAGCCCAAAAATCCTGACCAGACTGACCATAGGTATTAGCGGCTATATGTAAGTTGGCATCATCATCTATCCCCCCCATCCAGAGGGTTGAAGCAAATAAATATCTCTTATTGGACAATATTGGAGCCTCACTGGTAACTGTCCAGTCCCCAGAATCATATTCCCAACCAATATCTCCATTGGTCCGAATAGACATTTTTATATTATTAGTATCCAAAGAACTGGTTTGCCCTTGCGTAGAACAATACGCTACAAAAGCCAATAGAATTACAAAACTCCTCTTCATAAATATCAAATTTAACAGATTAATAAGTTGATTATAACTGAAATAACACCAAACAATATACATACTTTACATAACAACAAATAATAATAATCAAAAAAAAACAGCACATAGAATGTACTGCTTTAATGATTATAAAAACTGTATTACTATTTAAACAAAATAGGGAAATTAAATACTGTACCCTTCTTATGTATGGAAATATAGTACAGCCCAGAAGCCTTAGTTCCTTTATTTAATTTAAAATCCCTAGTAGTATCCCACTTCTGAATATCTAATATTTGACCATGGATATTAGAAATTGTTAATTCAACCATTTGAGCTTCGCTATCTGAATTACGAATTCTCCAAGTATTCGAATTGGATACATACCAAGCTTCAAAACCAGACTGCTCCAACAATTCTACAACACCCAAATTTTCTATATCTACCGAGAAATCAGAACAATCAACAAAATGATTATCATAAAAAGCCTGCACAGAATCTACACGCTCTTTTAAGAAATCTAAATTTTCAAAGTTCGTATTGGTCGTGTCCCAGGCAAACACATAAGCATAATCTAAACAAATGGATGTCCCTTCATTAAAATCCCCAATATTGGTTGCATTGATTGCTCTTCTATCACCTGGCTCATCATTAAAATAATCTTCCGTTATATTCAGTCCAGGAAATGCAGGATCCGTAGTGCCCGGGAACATATAAGATGTAGCCACACTATCTACCTCATAAGAAGATCCGTCTTTCATTTTCCCCGACATATAATTATAATAATGAATAGCAGTCACAGGATACCCATCCACAGTATCCAAAGTATTATTATAATACATATGCGCATCCATACTTTCATTTAATACTACCATCCCTGCAGCTGGTGGATGAGTTCCGTAGGCATTAATTCCTTCGTCATTCGAATCTCCATTGTTAACAAATGACAGATTACGATCTAAATCACAACCTACTTGATCATCATTATAAAATCCTAAATCCCAGTCCTCCCATCTTCCGACTTTAAAATCAGATAAATTATATATTCCACGGTTAAAAATTTCGTAATGTAAAAAAACAGTATTCGAAATATCTTCATCTGAAGAATCATAGCCATACATCATCAAATGAACTTCAGCTCCTATACTATTACCTCCTGATGAGAAATTAATTTCCCTATCATCATTATAGATTACCAAAACAGCCTTATCTCCCCTAATTAAAGGATGTTCACCCAACAATGGTTCATAGATATCATTCCCATTTAAATCTTCAAAAGGAGCCAATTTTGCACTCATCCCATTTGACACATCCCCATTTGCCGGCCAATTGGCTATAACTTCAGGAATAGTATAACCAGGCTCTCCATAATTTGCAATATGATTTTCAATTTGATCAATACTGATAGACCAGGACCTATTATAGGTAGCATCATAACTACTGTCATAGACTGTTGCCACAGGTCCTCCCGAAAAATCACTTCCACTTTGAAGATAATTATTTGCCGCCAAATGTAGGGTTGAATTTTCTTCCATGCCTCCCATCCAAAGGGAAGAAGCAAATAAAAAGGTTTTATTTGAAGAGGAAGGAGCTGCCGTCGCTGGAGACAAGCAACCATTCACACCATACTCCCAACCAATATCACCGGTAGGTCTAACATTCATTTTAAGATTATTGGTATCAAGAAAGGTGCTTTGTCCTTGCATGGCTATAAGGCCTAGCATAGACATTAAAATTGTAAAATTTCTTTTCATAATAATTATTTAATTGATTTAACGTAAGTACTTTAAATTTAGTAATTTTTTTATTCTTACTCATAAATGATGCCAAAATACAACATTAGACATTAGCACAATGAACACAATAAAATCAATCTATAATATTAATAATTAGATATTTTAGTTCAAGTTTTGTTATCTAGCTAAAACGAATTAATTTCGCAGGGAAATTGGTACAAACCATTATTTTAAAATCTCATTCAAATGAGCATTCAAAATTACGAGCAAGAATACAACTTGCGTATAGGACAGGAGAGAGCTACCATTGAACTTATTAAAATAATAAGTGATTTGTGGCTAGACAAGCAAATAGAGCTTGTTCTTTTCAGAAAACAACTGAGAGATAAAAGAACGAGTGAAATATTAAGCTTGTTTGACTATTCAGCAGATTTCGTAAAAAAACCAATTAATATTGCAGATGCTTTAGCAGTAGCTAAAGAAATAGCAGCCTTAGAATTGGCTCCATCTAAAATTGACCTTGGGACATTGGTTTTTGAATGGTTAGGTACTAAAGAAGACATTGAGGCATTTGTAAAAAACAGCCTGAACGGCTTCTCTCCAAGTTCTGCAGACGCAATCACTCCTAAAGATGTTGTTCTTTATGGATTTGGTAGAATCGGTAGACTACTTGCCAGAGAATTAATCATGCAAGGGGGGAAAGGTGACCAATTGAGATTAAGAGCTATCGTTCTTCGTAACGATTCTGATGATCAATTGATCAAAAGAGCTTCTCTATTACGTACAGATTCAGTTCATGGTGAGTTTCCTGGAACCGTAGATGTTGATCTGGAAAATAAATGTCTTGTAATTAATGGACATCACGTTAAGATAATCAAGGCTTCAAACCCTGAAGACATCGATTATACTTCTTACGATATTAAAGATGCTCTAGTACTTGATAATACTGGAGTATTTACTACAAAGGAAGCCTTAAGCAGACACTTGCAGTCTAATGGCGCTTCTAAAGTAATACTTACAGCACCAGGAAAAGAGATTCCAAACATTGTATTTGGAGCAAATCACCTGGAATACAAATCTGAAGATTACGACATTTTCTCGGCTGCTTCTTGTACTACTAATGCAATTACTCCAGTTCTTAAAACTGTGTATGACGCTTTCGGAATCGAAAAAGGTCATATTGAAACAGTTCATGCCTACACAAATGACCAGAACCTTGTGGATAACATGCACAAGAAAAATAGAAGAGGTCGTGCTGCTGCATTGAATATGGTAATTACAAGTACAGGTGCTGGTAAAGCAGTAGTTAAGGTAATTCCAGGATTGGAAGGTAAACTTACGGCTAACGCTGTTCGTGTTCCAACTCCCAATGGTTCATTGGTAATCTTAAACCTTAACCTAGGTAAAGCAACTACACTAGAAGAGCTAAACGAAACTATGCGTAATGCTGCTCTAGAAGGAAGCTTAGTTGAGCAAATTGAATATGCTACCTCTGAAGAATTAGTATCTGCTGATATCATAGGAAATGAAGCAGCTTCTATCTACGATAGTAATGCTACTATCCTTTCTGCCGATGGTAAGAGCGCTGTTCTCTATGTATGGTACGATAATGAGTATGGATACAGTAGACAAGTTATGCGTCTTGCAAAATACGTTTCAAACGTAAGAAGAAAAACGAATTACTAACAATTCGTTCATACCATTTAAGGGGCAAAACTTAGAATTGAAATATACGATTCTAAGGTTTGCCCCATTTTTTTTGCTAAAAACATTTAGCTCCCGCAAGCAATACCAATTTTAAGCAACCACTTTCTCGAAAAATATGACTTTCTAACTTAAGCTCAAATTATCTCTAAATAGGCGGATAGTAAAGGAATATTGTTAAGTAGTTAATAAAATATTATGGAAAAAAATCCTATTTTAGCCCTGTCCTAAAAATAGATAGCTTTGATTTCTTTTATAACTATTCCATAAAGTTGTTCAACACGAGCGTTTTTTACTGGGACAATAATGGATTCGATAGAACCATAAGCGATGATATTATTTCATTTAGAACAACAGTTCTCTTACTTTACATTAAGGCTTTTAAATTAAAGGAATCTTATGAAAATAGGAATGGTTTTAGACAGCTCATTTCCACCCGATCCAAGGGTTGAAAATGAAGCACTGGCATTAATAGAACAAGGACATTCAGTATATTTATATTGCTTTGACTATTCTCAAAAGCTAGCCGAATATGAGGTTATAAAGGGTATCCATGTTTGTAGGTTCCGACTACCAAAATACTTTTACAGTCTTTCAGCACTGGCCTATACCGTACCTTTTTTTCACTTTTACTTCAAAAAAAGCCTCTCAAAGTTTATTACTAAGTATAAAATTGATACTCTACATATACACGATATGCAGATCGCTCGTAGTGTATTCAACGTGAATAAAAAGTATAATTTACCTACTGTTCTCGACCTTCATGAAAACAGGCCGGAAATAATGAAGTATTATACACACGTAAACTCCTTTTTAGGTAAATTATTGATTTCACCGTCTATTTGGAAAAAGTTTGAGTACAAATACATCAAAAAAGCTCACAGAGTAATTGTGGTGACTGAAGCTGCAAAGGAATATTACATGAAAGAAATTCCTGTAAAGGGAGATAAAATATACGCTGTTCCAAATACTGTTCGAAAAGAATTTTATACCAAACACGATATCAAAAAAGAAATCTCAGATAAATATACCAATCATTTTACGCTGTTATATTTAGGAGAAACAGGCATTAGAAGAGGGATATTAACCATGATAAAATCCCTCAAATACATAATTCCTGTAATCCCCAACATTAAATTGGTTATTGTAGGAAAAAGTAAGGTTGATCATGTTTACGAAGACTTAATAAATGAATTGGGCTATCAAAATTATGTAGACTTGGAAGGTTGGCAAAATTTTGAAACATTTCAATCCTATATTTTAGGAAGTGATATAGGTGTATGTCCAATCCATAAAAACATACATCATGAGACCACTTATGCCAATAAAATATTTCAATATTTAGCTTTTGGTAAACCTATCGTAGTCAGTGATTGTAAGGCACAAGCCGATATTGCGGAAAAATATACCTGCGGTCTGGTTTTTAATGACCAGGATGCGAAAGATTTTGCAGATAAAATAATCGTATTGCACGATGATAAGGAATTATACCAAAAGTTTTCTGACAACGGCATACAGGCAATTCAAGAAAAGCTGAACTGGGAAAAAATTTCAAGTGAATTAACCAAATTATATCAGGAGATATGAAAAAAACTGATTTTACAAATAAATACAGTTCTACCCACCATGGTAGATTCCAAAAAACCTTGGACTTTATGGAGGGTTTAATTACAACTTCAGATAGGATATTAGACATAGGCCCTATTAATCCACTTGCAAAAGCAATGATGGAAAATGGATATGAAGTCCAAAACACACCTGAAAATATCGATTTGGACTTTAATTACGATATAGTAAAAGAGGATAATTACGATGTAGTTACCGCATTTGAAATATTTGAACACCTTGTATCACCCTTCCCTTTATTACATTCAATAAAAGCCAATAAGCTTATTGCTTCTGTTCCTTTAAAATTATGGTTTGCCAATGCATACTGGAATGAAAACGATCCATACGACAGGCATTACCACGAATTTGAACCCAAACAGTTTGATATGCTACTGAACAAAGCAGGTTGGGAAATAAAGAAAAGTGAAAAATGGATAGGAGCCAGATCAAATAAACTTGGATTCAGAACAATTCTAAGACGATTTACTCCAAGATACTATATTGTTTACTGTGAAAGGATAAATCCTAAAGCTGACAGCTAAATCCAGTTGGAATATTCTTAATTTTCTTTTGAGATAATATTGTTATAAGCTTTTCTTCTATTTAATATCAGTTGAAAAGCTTATTTATTAAATGATTAATCGGAGCAATGAATGTGGGCTTATAAACCAAGTTGATTGAATTCATGGAAATCACAAATCCTAATTATATATCTTTACGGAATTCTAAATATTCCGTTTATAACTCAAGCAGAAGCAAATGGGTGTCATCATAAAAAATAGTGTAAAAGCCACTATAATCAACTTTATTGGAGCTGCCCTTGGGATGATTAGCCTATTAATTATCCAAACAAGCTTTTTGACCCCAGAACAAGTTGGTATCCTACGACTCATTACCGATAAGGCCATCCTTCTATTGCCATTTATCTTACTTGGAATCCATTCCTCCAGTTCCAGATACTATTTTCATTTTGAAAATGACAAAAAGCTGTATGGGAGTTTCATGACTTTTATTTTAGGGACTCCCCTCATCATGTTCGCACTGGGATGTATATTATTTTATTATATCAACCTTTCCTTTCAGGTAAATCACATAATTCTAATTAGTATTATTTTATTTGCCAATATATATATCTACATTTTTGAATCTTATTTAAGTACAAAGGCAAAAATCCTATTCCCATCCTTTCTTCGAAGTATATATACACGAATTGTAAATATTTCCCTGGTACTTATTTACCATTTTAACATCCTGAATTTTCACCAATTAATTATAGGATTCACCACGGTATATTGTCTCTATTTCATTCTATTGGCTATATACTTCAAGAGGCATTTAACCTTTAAAATTCAGCTTAATTTCGCGATCATTAAACATCCTATTTTCAAGGAAATGCTGGTTTATTGCGCCTATATGGGATTAGGTGTAGGAAGTGGAATCCTTGTAAACAAATTGGACACAACCATGCTGGAAGGACTAACGAAAAGTGCCACACCTACGGGCATTTACACCATTGCGCTTAGTATGGCTGCTATAATTGAATTACCTAGACGTCCTTTGGCTAAATTATCTTCACCAATTCTGGCTAAGAACTTAAAAACTAACAATATGATAAATGTTTTAAATATTTATCAGAAATCTGCTTTAAACTTATTCATTGTAAGTGGTATTCTTTTCGCCCTGATTTGGGTTAATATAGATTATATTTTCCAACTTATTCCCAATGGTGATTTGTATAAATCGGGAAAGTATGTAGTACTTTTAATTGGTATAGCGAGAATAATGGACCTTGGACTAGGCGTTAACAGTCAAATAATCAGTAATTCCAAGTACTTCAAATGGTTACTATTCATTACCCCGATATTAGCAATTTGTACCATCACTTTCAATCTAATATTTATACCTAAATTCAATATTATTGGAGCTGCTATAGCCTCTCTATTAGCAATTTTCATCAATTGTGTTATTCGTGCCTTTTTGGTATATAAAAAACTGGATATTCACCCTTTTGGTAAAAATTATTTCAAGACTATTCCCTTATTTATTTTACCGCTATTGATCTGTTATTTTATTCAAATCGAAAATAAATGGATTGGTCTTCTGGTAAATTCCTCAATCGTAGCCATAACCTTTTGTTTACCTGTATATTTAATGAAACTATCGCTGGACCTAAATAATCTAATTGATAATGGGTTCAAAAAAATCAGATCCTTTTTACCCTAATCTATTTGATCAATCTCAGAATCTCTTGGGCTTGCTACTCTATTCTTTTGTTTACCAATTTATTTCCTCCATATTTCAGAAGACCTAAACGGACTAGGAAACAAAAAGCTTAAGAAGTTAATAAAAAGGAGGTAATTAAACTGTATTATTCCCAATATTTGTTCCATTACGGAAAGTACTACAGGGAGCTAGCCAGCAGGATCTCTACAATCTCAAAAATCACATTGCTGGTTTGTTCTCCATGATTTCCAAAACCGATTTCCAGAATGTATTTTTCTTTGGGAATCTCAAGTTCATGAAAGAAAATATCTGACATATCCGGATCATAATATTGACCTGTATGTACAATGATTTCCTCCAACTCATTCTGGAATTTATCTGCAATCACTCTGCTGATTGCTGCAGTTTTAATAAATTGTGGTCGTGCACCAAACTATGGAAATACTCTTATACTTCATCCAACTTAACTCACCATACAAACCCCAACCGTTTCATTGGTTCCCTCTTCGACAAGAATAAAACTTCCAGTTACTCGGTTCGTTCTATAACTATCGATAAATAGTGGTTTCGTGGTACGAAGCGTAATTTTTGCAATATCATTTTTATGTATTGCCTTATCATCTTCTTTACGTTGAAGTGTAGAAATATCAATCTTATACTGAATAGACTTCACTATAGTTTTAACATCATTAGTGGTATGCATCAGCGTGTACTTCTTACCCAATTGTAATGGATTCTCACCCATCCAAACCAACATTGCACTTATGTCTTGTGTCATTTCCGGTTGATTCCCTTCCCGTACCAACATATCTCCTCTACTGATGTCTATATCGTCATCCAACTGAACTGCTACAGACATTGGAGGGAAAGCTTCTTCCAACTCTCCTTTATATGTAGTAATCGCTTTAATAGTAGATGTAAACCCGGAAGGAAGTACCTTCACTTTATCCCCTTTACGGATTACTCCACTTGACACTCTCCCTGCATAACCTCTATAGTCGTGAAATTCCTCGGTTTGTGGTCTTAAAACATTTTGGATAGGAAATCTTACATCAATGTGGTTGTAATCACTACCAATATGAATAGTTTCAAGTGTGTTCATTAAAGTTCCACCTTGATACCAATCCATATTTTCAGATCTTTTTACAACGTTGTCACCTTTCAATGCACTAACTGGTACAAACTGAATATCCTTTACATCTAGCTTTGCAGAGAATTTTTGATAATCATCTACTATTTTCTCATAGGCCGCCTGATCATAATCGATCAAATCCATTTTATTTACACAAACTAAAACGTGTGGGATTTGCAATAAAGAAGCAATGAATGAATGACGTAAAGTTTGTTCAACAATTCCATTTCTAGCATCTATCAAAATCAATGCAAGATTGGCAGTTGAAGCCCCTGTCACCATATTTCGGGTATACTGAATATGACCTGGAGTATCAGCAATAATAAACTTACGCTTTGGTGTAGCAAAATACCTATAGGCAACATCAATAGTAATACCTTGTGCTCGTTCATCTTTCAAACCATCCGTAAAAAGGGCTAGATCTATTTCTTGATCACCTCTATTTAGGGATGTATTTTTTATGGATGCTAACTGATCCTCAAAAATGGATTTACTGTCGTATAACAATCTCCCTATCAAGGTACTCTTACCATCGTCAACACTACCTGCCGTGGTAAACCTCAATAATTCCATATTTAGGTAAGATTCATTATCCTTAAAACTATTTTCCATGATTTTTTATCCTCTAAATTATTGACTAGAAATACCCTTCTTTCTTTCTATCCTCCATAGCTGCCTCAGATCTCTTATCGTCAGCTCTTAAACCTCTTTCAGTTGTTCTAGCCGCTGCAATTTCCTGGATAATTTCCTCAAGAGTTTCAGCCGTAGATTCTGTAACTCCGGTACATGTCATATCTCCAATAGTACGACATCTTACTTGTTTCTCCTCTATTTTTTCGCTGCCCTTTAAAGTCATAAAAGGAGCATAGGCCAAATAAATACCATCTCGCATAAATACTTCCCTCTTGTGGGAAAAATAAATGCTAGGCACCTCAATCTTTTCTTTAAAAATATACTGCCAAACGTCCATCTCAGTCCAGTTAGACAATGGAAATACTCTAAAGTGATCTCCATAATTCTTCTTACCGTTGAAGATATTCCACAATTCAGGTCGTTGATTTTTTGGATCCCACTGTCCAAACTCATCTCTATGCGAAAAGAATCTTTCCTTAGCTCTCGCCTTTTCTTCATCTCTTCTGGCACCACCAATGGCAGCATCAAACATATTGCTTTCTATAGTCTTTAAAAGTGTATTGGTCTGCAATTTGTTTCTACTTGCATTCACCCCTTTCTCCTCAACTACCTCTCCGGCATCAATAGCATCCTGAACAAGACCAACGATTAGATTCAGATCCAATTCTTTTACCAAATCATCCCTAAATCGGATGGTCTCTTCAAAATTGTGCCCTGTATCAACATGAACTAAAGTAAAAGGTATTTTCATCGGCCAAAAAGCTTTTTTAGCTAAATGAACCAATAAAATTGAATCCTTTCCTCCTGAAAATAAAATACAAGGCTTTTCAAATTGTGCTGCAACTTCACGCATCACATAGATTGCCTCAGATTCTAATTCCTCCAAATGGGTTAATCTATAACTTTTCATTTTAGTCCGCTAGTAATTCATTTGTTAATAGGTATTTGATAATCTTTTCTACACAAGTTGTTATATCCATTTTACCAGTATCAAGTGTAATCGCTGGATTTTCGGGAACCTCGTATTCAGAATCAATACCTGTAAATTGTTTTATTTCCCCTGCTCTAGCCTTTTGATATAGTCCTTTTACATCTCTACTCTCACATACCTCCAAAGAGGTATTCAAATAGATCTCTACAAACTTATCACTACCAATAATAACTCTGGCAGCCTGTCTATTTACTTTGGTTGGACTTATCAGGCAATTAATGGAAATAACCCCCACATTATTAAAAAGCTTAGAAGTTTCTGCCACTCTTCTAATATTCTCAGCTCTATCGTCATCCGAAAAGCCTAAATTATTGCTAATTCCACCTCGAATATTATCTCCATCCAAAACTACGCATAATTTCGCACGAGCATGCAAAGCACTTTCTATAGCCCTTGCGATAGTAGTTTTACCAGAACCAGACAAACCACTGAACCAGATTACAAATCCTTTTTGCTTTAGCAAAGATTCTTTGTCTTCAGTCGAAATATACGCCTCGCTACGAATGTTTGTTGATTTAGTCATTCGGATGAAATTTACTATCGTAAGCCATAAAATATGGATTAAGTAAGTTCTCTTTATTATACCTCAATTCTTCTTTTGAATTGAAATCTATAATATCTCTTCCTGCTGCAATTACAATTGCATGAGCAGCAGCGGTATCCCACTCCATTGTAGGAGCTATTCGGGGATACAAATTTACTTTTCCTTCGGCTAAGAAACAAAGTTTCTTAGAACTTCCACAGGAAATAATATCTACGTCTTTATATCTGTCTACGCAGTCATCTATAATTTTTTTTGTCTCAGGTGATAAATGACTTTTACTCGCTATTATTGTAAATTTTTCAGTCTGTGTACTTGGCAATTTTTGTGCACCCTCCATCGGCTTGTTTTCATCACCTTTCTTCGCTATTATTTTCTTAAAAGCGCCTATTTCAGATGTGGCAAAATAAAGTTCATTTGTTACAGGTAAATATACCACACCGAGAATTGGTTTCCCATGCTGTATCAAGGCGATATTAACCGTATACTCCCCGTTTCGATTGATAAATTCCTTGGTACCATCTAAAGGATCAACTAACCAAAAAGTGGTCCAATCCTTCCTCGTTTCCCAAGGGATCTCAGCACCTTCTTCACTTAAAATGGGTAATTCGAATGCTTTTAGTCCTTCAACAATGATATCATGCCCTAGCTTATCGGCGATAGTTAATGGAGATTCATCTGACTTTTTCTCAACGCCAAAATCTTCACTCCCAGTATAAATTTCATAAATAGCACGACCGGCCTCAACTGCAACTTCAACTACTTTCTCCAACATTCCCAATTCCATCCTTAATAAAAATACGTTATACAGAAAATGGTCACAACCATATACAATAATGTCAATGGAAATCCGATTTTCATGAAATCCCTGTAACTGTAATCTCCTGATTGAAACACCATCAGATTGGTTTGATAACCGTGCGGTGTCATAAAATTTGCACTTGCTGCAAAGGCTATAGTCAATATTATCGGTAAATAATCTAAAGAAGTCACTCCTGCCAGAGATATCCCAACTGGAATCATGATAGCAATAGCAGCCTTACCTGTAACATAGGCGGCTAAAAATGAGGTAACCACAAAAATCACAACATATAAACCGGTATCCCCAAAATTCTTGCTCGTTTCATACAGCATATTAGCAATTTCATCAGATAATCCAGACTTTTTCATAGCCTTCCCCAACGCCAAAGCCAAGGCAATGATAATACCTAACTTCAAATCTATACTGTGGTAAACTTCTTTTTTATCAACAAGTTTAAATCCAATAATCAACGTAAAAAGCACAAGTAAAGAAGTAAATAAACTCACTAAACCAAATGCAGATAATAAAATAGAGACTAAGGTTCCTATTAGAATAAACTTTGAGGCAAAGGGATTCAGTACACTTAAATTCCATTTTTTTGAAATAACATAAAAATCTGAAGTGTGAATTGCTCTATTTTCAAAATCCTCCCCGGACAACACCAAAAGAACATCGCCTGGCTTTATTTTTATACTCCCAATTTTACCTTCAATCTTTTTATTCCCTCTACGGATGGCAATTATAGCTGCATCAAATTCACTTCTAAATCGAGACTCCTTAACCGTATGATCAGCTAAATATGAGTTATGTGAGACAACCAGTTCAACCAATTCAGAATTTTTAAACGAATCGGAGGTATCCGGATACAATTCAAGGTTTTTGTTTTTCACCAGACTTGCAATCTTTCCAGTATCCCCGGCAAAAACAACCGTATCATTTACCTTTAAAATAAAAGTAGGCGGTACCGAAGTATATTCTTTAGTACCTCTAATAATCTTTACCAGATATAAATCACTCAGATTACGAAGGCCTGCCTTTGTAATAGTTTTATCAATAAAGGCAGACTGTTCAGTAACACGAGCCTCTATCAAATATTCAGGGATATTCTTAGATATTAGGGTAGAAGATTCAACCTTTGAGGGTAATAATTTATAGGCCAAGATTAACAAATAACCGCCACCTAAAACTAACATGGTTACCCCTATAAATGCAAAATCAAATAGGCCCAATAAAGGTATTTCCGAACTGTACTCAGAAATTAAACTATTCACCATTAAGTTTGTAGAAGAACCTATTAAGGTACAGCTTCCACCCAAAATTGCGATATATGAAATTGGAATAAGAAATTTGGAAACTGATATATTGTTTCTTTTACTCCATATAGAACCATACGGCATCATTAGAGCGACAATAGGTGTATTGTTAAGGAAAGCAGAAAAACTACCTATTACCAAGATCATTCTTCCTAAAAACCCGTTGTAGGTTTTTGCTCCTTTAAAAAAAAAGTCAAACAATATTTCCAGTAAATTCGATTTCCGCAAAATTTCTCCAATGGAAACTAAGAGCAGTATCACTATCAACGTTTCATTGGAAAAGCCTTCCAAAACCTCCTGAATAGTCAAAACCTGTGTGATTAGTAAAAAAACGATTCCTACAATAAAACTTACCTCAACTTCCAACCACTTGAAATGAAGAGAAAAAATTAAAAATAGAATTACGCCAATAACACAGATTAATGCTACCATATACTAGTAATTATAACTTTCTAAAACTGTGCTAAGATTCAGTTCCAGGTAATTCAATTGCTCAGAAGACAATTCCTTTTTATACCTCCCTGCATTCGATTTATTCAACTGAACATCCATCATTCGTTCCTCAAATTCAATATTGGAAAATTGACACATTTGAAGGATAACTTCTCGCTTATTTGCTAATAAATCTTCTAAACGAATCTCAAGAACCCTTTCAGCATCAATCTTAGAACGATTGACCAACCATTTTTTCATGATATTACCATACCAATCAACAACGTCCTCTAGATTATCGGGACTCCACCTTTGTTTCATTAAAGAAGAAACAACATCTCTGGGATCACGAATAATGTGTATTAATTTACTATTGGGAAATAATTCAAATAAACTATCTGCATAAAGTATGCTCCAGGTATTATCTTCAATAAAAAACTCCTTACTTTCCAATTCCAAATAGGCACCAATGCACTTGTCTAAAAAAGGAATGAGGACTTCTTTTAAATCTTCTTTTTCGAGGTAAGCTCCATAATACAATTCATTTTTATATTGGAGTCCTTTTTCACCCGGCCAATTAGCTTGATACTTAAACTTTACTAAATCACTCATAAGCTCCTCCACAAAGTGCTCATAACCTGGCATCCACTTTTCCAATTCCCAACCAGCATATGGGTAGGGACTTAACAATCTACCTCTATCGAATCTTTTCTTAATAAGTTTGCTAAGCTGAAATTTTAAGGAATTCTTCTTCGCCAAGGAGTGTAAATACCCTTCCAATTCTTTTAACTTATTACTCACCATATAAGGCGACCAATTAGCTGTATAAGAATTATAAAAATCTACAACACCTTTAGGATCTATGGAAAACCTATATTCAAAGGGCAAACTAGCCACTTTTGAGTGCTTAGCAAATATTGCTTTGGTGATATTGGTTCCAGACCTTCCTGATCCAGATAAAAAGACAACAGGCTTGCAATCCATAAAACTATAACTTTAAACGCAGAATTTCGAACGGCTCCACATATCTCTCTCCTACCTGCAACCCACTATAAGACGCCATAATACGAATGCTATCTTCACTAATATATTTTCTAAAACCTTGAGATTTGTATTCTTTAAGTGAATCAATTTTTGCAACAATGTTCTCTTCTGATAGACTTACAAAACAACTTGCCTTAGACTCAAAGTTATTCCAAACAAAATCGTAACCCCAGATAGATGTTCTTTTAAAAGCTCTTTTGGCTTCCTGGTGAATTACTTGATGATCTTGATGAACATCGTATGATGAAGGACACAATACTAAATCTGGACTATAGGTTCTATTCAATACGACCATATCCTCTAAAATAGCTTGTCTTGATTCTGAAAATAATCTAACCTTATATCTTTTTACTAAAAGATTTTCTTTCGATATCCCCAATTTGGACGTAGCATATACCACTTCAGTCCCTAAAATTTCATTATCGAATCCTTTGGGTACCGATTCTTCGCAAATTGAAAAAGCAACATATATCACTCGCTTGCCAAGTTGACACAGTTTATGTATCAGACCTCCACAACCCAATTCTCCATCATCGGTATGAGGTGCTAATATCAGAACGGTATTAAAACCTGACAGCATCATTTGATTATCATCCATGGTATAAATTTACCAGCAATTATTTATTTACTTCGATCCACATTTGCCAATGTTTCCTCCATTAATTTTGCCAAAGAGGCAGTAATATTTTTACGAGAATATTGCTCAAAGCCATCATCCGTAAATTTCTTACTCAAACCATCATGCTCTTTCCAGAATAGATAATTTGCTTTAATATACTCCTTTATAGAATGTTTGTCGTTATAATCTATCATTCTATTTCGATTACACGATATTAACAAATCGGATGCATTACCGTCCACAGGACCAATTCCCAAAATTGGACTTCCAGAAGCAATATACTCAAATATTTTACCTGTTATTATCAATCGATTATTTTCCGCTTCGGGAATAGGTAAATAAAGTAAATTTGAAATTGACATCAATCTAAAAGCCTCGCTGTGTTTCACAAAAGGATTGTATTCTGTAACCCCATCGAGTTCCATAGACTGAATTGTCTTCTTTATTTCTTCATTTACATTTCCTGTAAAGCTTAATTTAAAGTCTTTTTCAAAATTTTCCAACTCCGATTTAAGCTCGGAAACCGCCTCCCACAAGGCTTTTATATTTTGATTTACCTTTAAATTACCGATAAAGGCTAATTTGAATATATCTGACTTCAGATGTAACTTTTCAGGCATATCATCTTCATCATATCCATTTGGAATAACCACTGTATTTTCATTTCGATCCAGAAATTCCTTTTTCATCCCTTCACTCACTACAAGTAGGGCATCCGAATTCTCAACTGTTTCATCTTCCAGACGCTTGTTCTTTACTGATGATTTTATGGTTCTCGATAGGTATTTCTCGTAATAAATACTCGTCCAGGGATCTCTAAAATCAGCTATCCAGGTGATGGATTTCTTTTTCTTTAATTCCAGCCCGATAAGATGAGTACTATGTGGAGGGCCCGTAGTTATAACCAAATCTATTCCCTCCTTTTCTATCAGATCGAGGGCTTTTGGAATTGCAAATCTATTCCAACCTAGTCGAGCATCAGGAACAAAATAATTGGATCTAATATGGCGGATAAATCGTTTAAAATAGGACGGATTCCCCTTCAAATTCCCCATCCCTATTTCAACGGCTTTTCCTTTTTGACCACGAAGTGCATTATAAATCAAAAAAGGTTCTAGCGTTTTTGTTTTATAAACCATTATGCTGGAATCTACATCCTTTTGTAATTCCTCATCTTGATTCACATAACTTCCTCCCTGTACAGTAAGAATTACAGCTTCCCAATTAAATTCCTTCAAGTATTTGGAAAATTTCAACCAACGCTGAACACCAGGTCCCGAAGCAGGAGGCCAATAGTATGTAATTATCAATACCTTTTTCATGGAAAAGTCATCTGGCTTTCTTCTTTACCCAAACCATAAAGAAAAAGCTAAAATTTATATGATTTAACTGATTTTTTGAACAAGACCTCCTTCCAGGCGATATTTATCACCAGACTCCATACAATTAGCCATATTTTGATCATCAAATTCCAAACGATGACCATATTCGCTCATCCAACCAATTTGTCTGGCAGGATTCCCCACCAATAAGGCATAATCAGGCACTTCTTTGGTAACTACAGAACCAGCACCAATAAAGGCATATCTTCCAATATTATTCCCACAAACTATCGTTGCATTAGCACCTATGGAAGCACCTTTCTTAACCACTGTTTTCGAATATTGACCTCTCCTGATAACGGCACTTCTGGGGTTCATTACATTTGTAAAAACCATAGATGGACCTAAAAAAACATCATCTTCGCAAATAACACCAGTATATATAGAAACGTTGTTTTGTACTTTAACATTAGCACCTAACTCGACCTCTGGTGAGACTACAACATTTTGACCAAGGTTGCAGTTCTTTCCCAACGTACAATTGGGCATTATATGACTGAAGTGCCAAATTTTTGTTCCTTCCCCAATTACACATCCATCATCTATTACCGCAGTTTCATGTGCAAAATAATTCTTCTCCATTTTATTATCTTTTAAATGGATGAGGTGCTAGTTCTAATTTAGCAAAAGGGTGGTATTCACCTTTAAGACCAATTGGTGTTTCATGTCTAATATCATGAACAATTTCAATAGCCTTTCTCGCTTCACCTATTCTAAATCCATTACCTTTCAATACTTCCTCGTATGAACGATTGTGTAATTCTGTAAAACCGCCACTGAATTCAAACTCCTCACCTTCAATCATAATTGATCGATAAGTTCTAAGACCTTTTTCTTTTATTTCTTGTGGCAATACATCGTAATTTATACTTAAGAACCAACGAACTCTCGCACGTTCAAACTCCAAATATCCGGCTGCACGATCATGCGTATGAACATTAACTACATTCTTTTTAACATCACCAAATATCCAGCATAACATATCATAAAAATGCACGCCGATATTGGTAGCAATACCTCCGGATTTATTGATATCTCCTTTCCAGGAAGTATGATACCAATGCCCTCTGGATGTTAAATAAGTAAGGTCTATATCGTATATCTTATCTTTTGGACCATTGTCCACCTTTTCTTTCAATGCAATTACACTTGGGTGTAATCTTAATTGAAGTATATTATAAACGTGATTACCTGTTTCCTTTTCAATATCCTCAATTAGATCAATATTCCATGGATTCAACACAATAGGTTTCTCACAAATAACATCAGCACCATGTCTTAAACCAAAACGAATATGGGAATCGTGTAGATAGTTTGGAGTACAAACACTCACAATGTCCACTTTCTGATTTGATCTTTTCATTTTTTCAAGATGACGATCGAAGCGTTCGAATTCTACAAAAAAGTCCGCATTAGGAAAATAACTATCCATTATACCAACAGAGTCAAACTTATCTAATGCTGCAACCAAATTATTATTGGTATGTTTTATTGCTCCTAAATGCCTTGGTGCTATATAACCAGCAGCACCTATCAATGCAAAATTTTTCATTCTTTATGTATTACTTACTAACTTTTTATTTAACCTAGTAAGTTAAGTTCAACATCTGATTCCTTATTTTTTTGTGCAAAATTGGAATACACTAAATAACCAATGAACAGAAGAATTATTAAAAGAGAACAAATAAAAGAAATTGTTTCTCCTAAATAATAATTTCCTGGCTCAAATTTAAAAGTAATATTATGACTTCCTGCCGGAACTCTAATCCCACGAAGGATATAATTTACACGGACATGATCTACCTTTTCATTGTCTATGTATGCCTGCCATCCCTTATTCGGTCCATACCAAATTTCAGAAAAAACAACAAATTGTTCCGCATCACCAATAGACTTATACGATAGTTCATCCGGTGCATATGAACTTAATGATATTGATCCATTAGCTCCCCCTACAAAACCTTTTGAATAATTATTGAATTCATCATCAAGAATTACTGCCGTAGTTCTTAGGTCCATTTTACCGATCGCATCAATTTCTTCATTTGGTGTATTTACTGATTGAAGATTATTAACAAACCAAGCATTTCCAAAGGATTGTGGATTTCTTTGAACTTGTTGATCTTTGGTAATGATATACTTTGTATTCAGCATATTTAATATGCCCGTATTTCCTCGAGATATATAATAATCAATGATATCCTGATAACGTTGTAATTTAGCCGCATGATATCCACCAATTGTTTTATGGTAGTATGAACTTGAAGAAGAGTTAAACGTATTTACGCTTAAATCCAATACTCGATAGTGTGGATCTTTATCCCTTAAAATTTCATTATCTACTTTTCTTGGTTTGAAGTTAGCAGAATACTGTCTTTTACTTACAAAACTTTCCTTGTCCAAATATCGTTTACCTACTCCCCACAAATCAAAAACAATCGCAGCTCCCATGGCAAGAATAAATGCTGTTTGCTTCAACTTTTTCTGTACAAAAGCCCAAATCAGTCCAGCTACGACTAGGACCAATAGTAATGACCTAAATGAATCACCCCGCATAAGGGTAGCTCTATCAGCTAATAAACTATCAACAAGACCAGCTTGAGCATATCGACTATCACCGGCTGAACTAAAATCAAACATGGATGGCCCTAGTACTACAAAGAACAACGCAAGCCCTCCACATATCATGGTAGCTAATTTCAATTTTTTTAAAAGGAATTCTTTTTCATATTCACCTTTTAAAATATTAGATAAAGCTATAGCTCCTAAAATTGGTATGAAGAATGAGGTAACCGTTAATACCGAATTGGGTGATCTGAATTTATTCAACATGGGTAAATAATCAAACAACAACCTATTCAGACCAAAATGTTTACCAAAAGACATTAAAATAGTCAAAATAATAGCAGAAACAATCCACCATTTAAATCTTCCTCGAACCAAAAGTGCACCGAGTATAAATAAAAATACCATAGTTGCTCCAAAATAAGTTGGACCACTGGTAAATGGCAACTCTCCCCAATACAGAGGTGCTTTTGGATTTTCCCCAAGGCGAGCACCACGTTTTTTTAATTCTGTATAAAATCTAGAATCTTTAGATACTGGCTCTGAAGAACCTCCCCCAACAATACCAGGAATAAAAGAAGACAAGACATCCATAGATCCATTGCTCCACATCATGGCGTAATCCCAATCTAAACCCTTCACCGAACTACTTCCTGTAGATTTAGAATTATTTTCTACAGCTAAAATAGGGTTACCTCGCATGGTATCTTTAGAATACTCATAAGTAGTCCAAATGCGTGAAGCAGAAGAACCCACGGCCAGCAATAAGCCAACCAAAAGCACTAAACTAGCCTTCACAAAAGACATTACATTTTTAGTTTTTATATCATGTACAAGCTGTAATATCAGATATATAAGAAGGCATAAAGCCAAATAATAGGTCATCTGAAAATGGTTGGCATTCAAATTTAAAGCCATACCTAGAGCAAACACGATCCCTCCAAATAAATACCGTTTCTTGAAGGAAAGTAACACTCCCAATACAATAGGTGCAAAGAATATTAAACTTCTAATTTTAGTAGCATGTCCTGCCTCGAACAGGACAAAATTATTCGTTGTAAATCCAAATGCCATGGCTGCTAAAATTCCAACCCATGGGTTTACACCAAAAACAACAAGCATTAGATAAAAACAGAACATCGCTGCAACAAAATAACCTATTGGTCTGGGAATGTAAAGGTGAGTAAGTTTTTCAACCTCGCTAATTTTATTCCCTTTGGCTGGTGAACTTATTTGATAAGCTGGCATACCACTAAACATAGAATTAGTCCACATGGCAGACTCTCCAGTAGCATTTTTATGATCCCTTAACTCCTTAGAAGCCCCTTCAAAGGAAATAATATCCCCTTGTCGAACCTTCTTACCTTCTAATTGAGGTGAAAAATAAATACTATTTAATATAAGAAAAATGATAATGGCCAAACCATGTGGCAACGCTTTAGAAAGCATCGATTTTAAAGACATAATTTTCAATTGGTAATTTTCCGATAAATAAAAAATCCCTATGATTAGGGACAAAACAAATGTACCATTTAATAGCTAGAATACAAAAGGACATAGCACTACCTTCAATACTAAATGAACTGCTTATAAATAATAAAAAACGTATATATGAAATGTTCTATATATTACTTCAAAATTCATTTTTTGTTATCTTGCATCATCAATTTTACATAAGTCGAAAAACCTGTTGTTTTCGGCCACAAAAAGGATACATATCTAAACCTTCCAAGAATACTGTTATCTGGAAATCAAAAACTAATGGAAAAACATCAACATAATTTCCGTGTATTTTATGCCGACACCGATCAAATGGGTGTTATGTACCATGCAGACTATATAAAATACCTTGAACTAGGACGAACGGAATTACTACGTTCTTGTGGTTTGGTTTACCAAGAATTGGAGAGAAATGGCTTAATTACTCCAGTAGTTAACCTGGAAGTAAAATATATCAAACCCGCCTACTACGATCAAGTACTTACGGTCAATACCTGGATTTCATCTTTAAAAAATGCCCGGATTGAATTTACCTATGAAATTATCAATGATAAAGGAGAAGTTTTAACATTTGCCAAAACGCAACTTGTATTTTTAGATGCAAATACAAAACGACCAGCTAACCACTTCTCTGAAGAATTAAAAGAAAAAATTAACCAATACATCATACAAGAAAAAGCATGAAACGATTTTTTATTACCCTATTTGCCAGTCTTTGTTTAAGCCTAAATGTTCGGGCTGATGAAGGAATGTGGATTCCAATGTTATTGGAACAACTTAATGAAGCAGAAATGATAGATATGGGGATGGAATTAACCGCCAAGGACATCTATGATATTAATCAATCTAGCCTAAAAGATGCCATCGTACATTTTGGAGGGGGCTGTACAGCCGAAATGATTTCAAAAGAAGGATTGCTTTTAACCAATCACCATTGTGGTTATGGACAAATTCAAAGTCATAGTTCAGTAGAGCACGATTACCTTACAGATGGTTTTTGGGCAATGTCTAATGAAGAAGAATTATTAAACCCTGGACTTACCGCTACTTTCATCAAATACATGGAAGATGTAACGGAAAAAGTATTGGAGGGGGTAACTGAAGATTTGGCGCTTAACGAACAAAAAAAGATCATTTTTGATAATATAAAAGCCATCACCGAAGCTGCAACCAATGACAATTATTACGATGCTAAGATTAAACCTTTCTTCAAAGGAAATAAATATTACATGTTTGTTACTGAAACATTCACAGACGTCCGTTTGGTAGGTGCGCCACCTTCTTCGATCGGTAAATACGGTGCAGATACGGATAATTGGGTATGGCCAAGACATACAGGTGACTTCTCGATCTTTAGAATATATGCCAATGCAGATAATGAGCCTTCAGAATATAATGAAGATAATGTACCTTACCAACCTGCACATCACCTACCGGTATCTATTAAAGGAATTGAAGAAGGTGACTTCACCATGGTTTTCGGTTTCCCAGGAAGAACCAATGAATATTTACCAGCTTCTGCCGTTAACCAAACCTTAAACATACTAAATCCAGCAAAAATTGATTTCCGTGAAACTTCATTGGGTATCATGGATAAGAAAATGCGAAGAAATGATAAGACGCGGATTCAATATGCCGCAAAATATGCTTCTATTGCCAATTATTACAAAAAATGGATAGGTGTAAATACGGGTCTGAAGGAAAGCAAAGCGCTAGACAGAAAGAAGGACTACGAGACCAAGTTTCAATTGATAGTAAATGAAAACGATAATTTTGCAAAATATCGTTCTATTCTGCCCGAAATGGAATCTCTCTATACCAATAATACAACCTACGCTTTAGCACGTGATCTATTTATAGAAACGGCCTACTACAATGTATCCTCTATGCGTTTTTGTTTCAATATTTTTAATTTGGGAACAACTATGTCTAAAGATGAAGAAACACAACAAAAGGCTTTAGACCAGGTAATTAATTCATCGACAAAATACTTCAAGAATTTGGATCCTGAAGTTGACAGAAAGGTATTAAGCGCAATTATTCAATTGCACCCAAAATATTTGAAAGAAGAGTTTCAACCTGGACTATTCACCAAATATTTCAATATGTCTTCTGAAAAGTATCAATCTACTTTACAGTCCAACTACGAAAAATCATTATTGATGTCGGAAGTTAGATTTGAGAATTTGAAAAAACTGAGCCCTAAAAAAGCCTATAAAAAACTTTCCAAAGACCCTATCTATAAAATATTCAAAGCGTACCGAGACAATTACTATACAAAGGTAAAACCAACCTACAATAGCAATAAAGATAAAATCGATGTGTTGATGAAGCAATATATGAAGGCTCAAATGGAAGTTTTTAAAGACAAGCGCTTTTATCCCGACGCAAACAGTACCCTTAGATTAACATATGGCACAGTTCAGGGAATGTCCCCAAAGGATGCAGTAGATTACGATTATATCACCACTATGGATGGTCTGATGGCTAAATACGTGCCTGGTGATTATGAATTTGACTTACCGAAAGGGCTTGTGGATTTATATAACGCGAAAGACTATGGCCAATATGCATCCAAAGATGGGTCGATGCCGGTTTGTTTCATAGCCTCAAACCATACGACTGGAGGTAACTCTGGAAGTCCAGCTCTGAATGCAAAAGGTGAATTAATTGGGCTAAATTTTGATAGAGCATGGGAAGGTACTATGAGCGATATTAACTACGATGTCAACCGTTGTCGAAATATCATGGTAGATATTCGTTATGTTCTTTTCATTATTGATAAATATGCCCAAGCAGGTTATCTAGTAGAAGAAATGGATATTATTAAATAAAGAATTATAGCAGGGTGAAGTAAATAACTTCACCCTTTTTCATACCTATACTATGGAAGAGCGATTAGATATTCTTGATAGATTTGGAAACCTTACAGGTAAATCTGAAACAAAAACCACTATCAAAAAGCAAGGTATTTGGCATCATACTGTACATATTTGGATGCTAAATGAGCACAATCAATTATTACTTCAAAAAAGAGCAGTTAACAAGTCTTTGTATCCGGGCTTATGGGATATTTCTGTAGGAGGTCATATCCGATCTGGAGAAAGAAAGGAAAGTGCTGCAATAAGAGAAATAGCAGAAGAAATATTACTTGACATTCCAGAAGACAGATTAAACTACCAATATAGTATTCGCAATTGCAAAATGGATGATGATGGCATCGAAATTCGTGTGATCAACCATATTTTCACCGTTATTTTAGACACGACAAAGGACAATTACTCAATCGATAACGAAGAAGTTCAAGATTTAAAATGGGTAGAGCTAGAAGAGCTTGAGGACTTATTTTTTGATGTAGATAAGCATAACTTAGTTCCACATGGAGATAAATATTATGGCGTTTTGATAGAAGTTCTAAATCAACTATAAATACCAAAGCTTTAAAAATAAAAAAGCCTCGTGAAATTATTCACGAGGCTTTTTTCATATACTACAATTAACTTATGCTTGCCCTGTTGGACCGCCGAAATTAAAAGGTACCTGCGGTTGATTTTCATCAATTGATCCGTGCATAGATTCGAACTTTCTTAAGTTTTCACCAAGTGCAGCGTACAATCTTTTTGCATGCTGAGGTGTTAAGATAATTCTAGACTGAACACGAGCCTTTGGCATTCCCGGCATGATGTTGATAAAGTCAACTACAAATTCACTTTGAGAATGATTTATAACCGCTAGGTTACTATATTTTCCTTGAGCTATCTCTTCAGATAGCTCAATATTAACATTGTTTTTCTTTTCGTCACTCATAAGGCCTATTCCTCTTCTGGTGTTATATCAATCGCGTCCTTACGATAAACAACTGTACTTTCATAATCTTTAAGACCTGTACCTGCAGGGATTTTATGCCCAACAATAACATTTTCTTTAAGACCTTCAAGATAATCAACCTTACCTGCAACAGCAGCTTCATTAAGAACTTTAGTCGTTTCCTGGAAGGAAGCAGCAGACATAAAGCTTTTAGTTTGAAGTGATGCACGAGTAATACCTTGTAGGATTGGAGTAGCAGTTGCTGGCTGAGCATCTCTATATTGAACTAAGGTCATATCCTTACGTTTCAACATTGAGTTTTCATCACGCAATCTTCTTAATGATACAATCTGACCTTCTTTCAACTCAGTAGAGTCTCCAGAATCAGAAACAACTTTCTGCATAAAGATCCAGTCATTCTCTTCTAGGAACTCGTTTTTATGAACTAAGTTACCTTCTAAGAATTTAGTATCTCCCTGATCAGAAATTTGAAGCTTACGCATCATCTGTCTTACTACAACCTCGAAGTGCTTATCGTTAATTTTTACCCCTTGTAAACGGTATACCTCTTGAATTTCATTAACCAAATATTGCTGTACAGCAGTTGGTCCTTTAATAGCCAAGATATCCTTAGGAGTAATCGCCCCATCAGACATAGGGAAACCAGCTTTAACGAAATCGTTTTCTTGAACAAGAATCTGTTTTGATAAAGAAATAAGGTATTTCTTTATTTGACCAACTTTAGGCGTAACAATTACCTCACGGTTACCACGTTTGATTTTACCGTAACTTACGATACCATCAATTTCAGAAACCACAGCCGGGTTAGATGGATTACGTGCCTCGAATAACTCTGTTACTCTTGGAAGCCCCCCTGTAATATCGCCAGACTTAGCTGTTGATCTAGGAATCTTAGATAGAATCTTACCTGAGATGATTTTTTCCCCTTCCTTAACTACAACGTGTGCACCTACCGGAAGGTTGTAGAATTTCAAAGTTTCACCTTTAGAATCTACTATTTTAATAGTTGGAATCTTCTTTTTATCTCTTGATTCAGAAATTACCTTTTCCTGGAATCCTGTTTGCTCATCAATCTCTGTTCTACAAGTAATACCTTCAACCAGATTTTCATAAGCTACAGTACCTTTCACTTCAGAAAGGATTACTGCATTAAATGGATCCCATTCACAAATAACATCTCCCTTTTTCAATTTAGCACCAGACTTCACTTTCATGATGGAACCATAAGGGATATTATTTGTATTCATGACAATTCCAGTATTCTCATCTACCAGTTTCATCTCCGCCGTACGACCAATAACGATCGAAGCAGCATTACCATTAGAATCTTCACCTTTTACAGTACGTAACTCATCGAAATGAATAGTACCTTCATATTTTGCAGCGAATGTACTCTCCATAGCTGCCCCAGATGCTACCCCCCCAACGTGGAAGGTACGTAGTGTAAGCTGTGTACCTGGTTCACCAATTGACTGTGCAGCAACAACCCCAACAGCTTCTCCTTTAGGAACCATTCGGTTAGTAGATAAGTTTCTACCATAACATTTAGCACAAATACCTTTCTTGGTTTCACAAGTAAGTACAGAACGAATATCTACAGTATCAACTGGAGAATCACCAATTGCATCAGCAACTTCTTCGGTAATTTCAGCACCAGCTTCTACTAAAACATCACCAGTTTTTGGATGAATAACATCATGCAATGAAGTTCTACCAACGATACGTTCAGCCAGTGTCTCAACAATATCCTCGTTTTTCTTCAACGCTTGACCTACCAATCCTCTCAGTGTACCACAATCTTCTTCCGTTACAATAACATCTTGAGATACATCAACCAAACGACGAGTCAGGTAACCTGCATCGGCCGTTTTAAGAGCTGTATCAGCAAGACCTTTACGTGCACCGTGAGTAGAAATAAAGTACTCAAGAATGGAAAGACCTTCCTTAAAGTTAGAGATAATCGGATTCTCAATAATAGCTCCTCCTGATGATCCAGACTTTTGCGGTTTTGCCATCAATCCACGCATACCAGTCAGCTGACGAATCTGTTCTTTCGATCCCCTCGCTCCAGAATCCAACATCATAAATACTGAGTTGAATCCTTGCTGATCAGAACTCAATCGCTTCATAGCGATTTCTGTCAACTGAGAGTTCGTTTTAGTCCAAACATCAATTACCTGGTTATAACGCTCGTTATTCGTAATCAAACCAAGGTTATAGTTATCCATGATACCATCAACCTGGCTTGTTGCATCATCAACCATGGCTTGTTTTTCTGGTGGAATGATAATATCACCCAACGAGAACGACAAACCTCCTTTAAAGGCCATATGATAACCCAATCCTTTAATTTCATCCAAGAATTCAGATGTAGTAGGAATATCAGTTACTTTAAGAACTCTACCAATGATATCTCTAAGTGCCTTCTTAGTCAATACTTCATTTAAGTATCCAACTTCAGGAGGAACAACATCATTGAAAAGAACTCTACCAACAGTAGTTTCTATTAGTGAATAAAATTCTTCACCATTTTCATCAATATCTCTTAAATGACAAGCGATGTTTGCGTTAAGCTCTACTTGACCTTCATTGAAAGCAATTCGAACTTCCTCAGGAGAATAGAAACGAATTCCCTCTCCCTTAACAACAACATCATCCATTGTTTTCTTGGACTTTGTCATATAGTAAAGTCCCAATACCATATCCTGAGAAGGTACAGTAATCGGTGCTCCATTTGCAGGGTTCAAGATATTGTGTGATCCCAACATAAGCAATTGAGCCTCCAATATAGCTTCAGGTCCAAGTGGTAAGTGAACAGCCATCTGGTCACCATCAAAATCGGCATTAAATGCCGTACATGCCAGTGGATGTAACTGAATGGCTTTACCTTCAATCAACTTAGGTTGGAATGCCTGGATACCTAATCTGTGCAGTGTAGGAGCACGGTTAAGTAATACAGGATGTCCTTTAATAACATTCTCCAAGATATCCCAAACTACAGGGTCCTTTCTGTCGATAATTTTCTTCGCTGATTTTACGGTCTTAACGATACCACGCTCCATCAACTTTCTTACAACAAAAGGCTTGTACAATTCGGCTGCCATATCTTTTGGAATACCACATTCGTACATTTTCAATTCAGGTCCAACAACAATTACCGAACGTGCAGAGTAATCAACACGCTTACCCAGTAAGTTTTGACGGAATCTACCTTGTTTACCTTTCAATGAATCTGAAAGGGATTTTAAAGCTCTGTTTGAATCAGTTTTAACAGCCGATGCTTTTCTAGTATTATCTAGTAAAGAATCAACAGATTCCTGAAGCATACGTTTTTCATTACGTAAAATTACTTCCGGAGCTTTTATTTCTATCAACCTTTTAAGACGGTTATTACGGATAATAACTCTTCTATAAAGATCATTTAAATCAGATGTTGCGAATCTACCACCATCTAAAGGTACCAATGGTCTCAATTCCGGTGGAATAACAGGAACAACCTTCAATATCATCCATTCAGGACGATTTTCAATTCTCTTGTTTGCACCAATAAATGATTCAACAACAGAAAGACGTTTTAATGCCTCATTCTTACGTTGTTGAGAAGTCTCAGTACTTGCATTGTGACGCAATTGGTAAGAAAGAGCCTCTAAATCGATAGTAGACAACAATCCATGAAGTGCCTCAGCACCCATTTTCGCAATAAACTTATCTGGATCTTTGTCATCCAAATATTGATTCTCACGTGGGATTCTTTCCAATACGTCAAGATACTCCTCTTCCGTAAGGAATTCCATTCGTTTCAACGGCTCACCTTCTTCATTTACACCAACACCAGCTTGAACAACTACATACCTTTCGTAGTAGATGATCATATCCAGTTTCTTAGTTGGTAATCCAAGAAGGTATCCAATTTTGTTCGGTAAAGAACGGAAGTACCAAATATGAACTACAGGAACTATCAATTCGATATGCCCCATACGCTCACGACGTACTTTTTTCTCCGTTACTTCAACACCACATCTATCACATACTATTCCTTTGTAGCGAATACGTTTATATTTACCACAATGGCATTCATAGTCCTTTACAGGTCCGAAAATTCTTTCACAGAACAATCCATCTCTTTCCGGCTTATAAGTACGGTAGTTAATGGTTTCCGGTTTCAATACTTCACCACTGGAATGCTCCAGAATATGTTCTGGTGAAGAAAGACTGATGATTATTTTATCAAATTTACCGCTGTTCGATTTCTCGTTAATTCTGGCCATACTGCTTTGAATTAAAAATTTTATATGAAGCTTTATCTATCCAAATAGCCCGAAGGCTCATTGGTTTTAGTCTAGGGTGATTTTCAGACCCAATCCTTGTAATTCATTCAACAATACGTTGAAAGATTCAGGAACTCTAGGTTCTGGCATTTTATCCCCTTTAACAATAGCTTCGTATGTTTTGGCTCTACCTACTACATCATCAGACTTAACAGTCAAAATTTCTCTCAGAATATGAGAAGCTCCAAAGGCCTCTAGTGCCCAAACTTCCATCTCCCCAAAACGCTGACCACCAAACTGTGCTTTACCACCCAATGGTTGTTGAGTGATTAATGAGTAAGGTCCTATAGAACGAGCATGCATCTTATCGTCTACCATGTGCCCTAGTTTCAACATGTAAATGATACCAACGGTTGCTGGTTGATCAAAACGTTCACCAGTACCACCATCGTATAGATACGTATGTCCAAACTCAGGTACATTAGCTTCTTTAGTATACTCTGTAATTTCATCCAAAGAGGCACCATCGAAGATATGCGTTGCAAATTTCTTGTCCAATTTTTGACCTGCCCATCCAAGAACAGTTTCATAAATCTGACCAAGGTTCATACGAGAAGGTACCCCAAGTGGGTTAAGTACGATATCTACAGGCGTACCATCTTCCAAGAATGGAAGATCCTCATCTCTAACGATTCTTGCTACAATACCTTTATTTCCGTGACGACCTGCCATCTTATCCCCTACTTTCAGTTTACGCTTCTTAGCGATGTAAACTTTAGCAAGTTTCAAAATACCAGTTGGAAGTTCATCCCCTACTGAAATAGCAAATTTCTTTCTTCTTAACACCCCTTGAATGTCACCATATTTGATAACATAGTTGTGAAGAACAGTTCTTACTTGCTCATTTCTTTCGTCATCGACAGTCCAATTATCTGAACCTACAGTAATATAGTCATCAATACTATTCAACACTTTCAAAGTGAATTTCGTTCCTTTAGGAATGATTTCCTCTTCCAAAGCATTTTTAACACCTTGAGATGTTTTACCACTGATAAGTTTAGCCAATTTCTCAACCAAACGCTCTTTAAGAGCTGCGATGTCTGCATTGAAATCTTCATCCAATTCAGCAATCAATTCTTTATCTCTGGCTCTATCTCTCTTATCCTTGATTGTTCTAGAGAATAACTTCTTGTCGATAACTACACCACGCAATGATGGAGAAGTTTTCAATGAAGCATCTTTTACATCCCCAGCTTTATCACCGAAGATTGCACGTAAAAGTTTTTCCTCTGGAGTTGGATCAGATTCTCCTTTAGGAGTAATCTTACCAATAAGAATATCACCTGGTTTGATATGTGCACCAATACGGATCATTCCGTTTTCATCCAAGTCCTTAGTAGCTTCTTCACTGATATTTGGAATATCTGGAGTCAACTCCTCAGGTCCTAGTTTAGTATCACGTACCTCAAGTGTATATTCATCAATGTGGATAGATGTGAATATATCATCACGTACAACACGTTCAGAAATAACAATCGCATCCTCAAAGTTATATCCTTTCCAAGGCATGAAGGCAACCTTCATGTTCTTACCTAAGGCAAGTTCTCCAGCTTGTGTAGCATAACCTTCAGAAAGAACTTCTCCTTTTTCAACTCTATCTCCAACTTGAACAATTGGACGAAGGTTGATAGAAGTACCTTGGTTAGTTTTTCTAAATTTAATTAGATCGTAAGATATATCGTCCCCCTCGAAACTCAACATTCTTTGATCATCTGTACGATCATATGTGATAACGATAGTATTCGCATCAACATATTTTACTGTACCATTCCCTTCTGCATTAATTAATACACGAGAATCTTTAGCAACCTGACCTTCTAATCCGGTACCTACAATTGGTGCCTCAGACACCATCAAAGGAACTGCCTGACGCATCATATTCGATCCCATCAAAGCACGGTTGGCATCATCATGTTCCAAGAATGGAATCAGAGATGCAGAAATAGAGGCAATCTGGTTAGGAGCAACGTCCATATAATTCAGACGTGTTGGTTCAAGAACTGGGAAATCACCCATTTCTCTTGCCTTTACTTTATCATTTGTAAATTTCCCCTTCTCATCTACAGGTGCATTTGCCTGAGCAATGATACAGTTATCTTCCTCTTCAGCACTTAGGTACAATGGTTCAGTGGCTAGATCTACAACACCGTTATCTACTTTACGGTAAGGAGTTTCAATGAATCCCATTTTATTCACTTTCGCGAATACACAAAGTGAAGAAATAAGACCAATATTTGGTCCCTCAGGAGTTTCGATAGGACATAGACGACCATAATGAGTATAGTGGACATCACGAACCTCGAAACCTGCTCTTTCCCTTGATAAACCACCAGGTCCTAGAGCTGAAAGACGCCTTTTGTGCGTAATTTCAGAAAGTAGGTTGGTTTGATCCATAAACTGAGACAACTGGTTGGTCCCAAAGAATGAATTAATTACCGAAGAAAGTGTTTTAGCATTGATAAGATCCACTGGAGTGAAGACTTCGTTATCACGAACATTCATACGCTCACGAATCGTTCTTGCCATACGAGCAAGACCAACACCAAACTGGTTATATAATTGTTCACCTACAGTACGAACACGTCTGTTACTTAGGTGATCGATATCATCAACTTCTGCTTTTGAATTGATCAACTCAATAAGATACTTAATGATCTTAATGATGTCCTCTTTAGTAAGAACAAGTTGATCCATTCCAATGTCCGAATTCAGTTTTTTGTTAATTCTATAACGTCCAACTTCACCCAGATTATATCTAGTTTCAGAGAAGAATAACTTATCAATAATTCCTCTTGCTGTTTCTTCATCAGGCGGCTCCGCATTACGCAATTGACGGTAGATGTGCTCTACAGCCTCTTTCTCGGAGTTAGTAGGATCCTTTTGAAGAGTATTGTGGATAATAGCGTGATCTGCATCACCTCCTGTCTTATGTGTAAGGATAGTCTTAACACCAGATTCAAGAATAATTTCAACAGTATCTTTATCCAATTCAGTATCACGATCAAGTAGTACCTCGTTTCTTTCGATAGATACTACCTCTCCTGTATCTTCATCAACGAAGTCTTCAAACCACGTTTTCAATACACGAGCAGCCAATCGTTTACCAATTGCCTTTTTCAAGGCAGATTTATTAACTTTTATTTCCTCGGCAAGATCAAATATTTCAAGAATATCTTTATCTCGCTCAAAACCAATTGCACGTAGCAATGTAGTTACAGGTAATTTCTTTTTACGGTCGATATATGCATACATTACCGAATTGATATCGGTAGCAAATTCGATCCATGATCCTTTGAAAGGAATGATACGAGCTGAATACAATTTTGTACCATTCGCATGATAACTTTGACCAAAGAAAACACCAGGAGAACGGTGTAATTGAGAAACAATAATACGTTCAGCACCATTGATTACAAAACTACCTCTCGGTGTCATATATGGAATAGTTCCCAAATATACATCCTGAACAATTGTTTCGAAATCCTCATGTTCTGGATCAGTACAGTAAAGCTTAAGTCTAGCCTTTAACGGTACACTATAAGTAAGACCTCTCTCGATACATTCATTTAATGAATATCTCGGTGGATCTACAAAGTAATCCAAAAACTCAAGTACGAACTGATTTCTCGTATCCGTAATAGGAAAGTTCTCTGAAAAAACCTTGTAAAGTCCTTCGGTCTCACGATCTACAGTTTTCGTATCCAATTGAAAAAAGTCCTGAAAAGTCTTTAGTTGAATATCCAAAAAGTCCGGATAAGCAACTTCAGATTTAATCGACTTAAAATTAATTCGTTGGTTCTTTTTGATACTACTCAAGGGTCAAAGTTTTAAAGTTGAAATCAATGATATCACTAAACACAAAAGGGTTTAGGTATCCCGAGAGTATCGGGATGCCTAAACCTTAAGGTCTAAGTAAGAATGAACTTACTTTAATTCTACCTCAGCTCCAGCTTCTTCAAGCTGAGCTTTAAGAGCTTCTGCTTCATCTTTAGGGATTCCTTCTTTTACTGCTGAAGGTACACTATCTACAACTGCTTTAGCCTCTTTAAGACCTAATCCAGTCAATTCTTTTACTAACTTAACAACTGCTAACTTAGCTCCACCTGCAGCTTTAAGAATTACATCAAATTCTGATTGTTCTTCTTCAGCTTCACCACCAGCTGCTGGTCCTGCAACAGCAACGGCTGCAGCAGCAGGTTCAATACCGTACTCATCCTTAAGGATAGTAGCTAATTCGTTAACATCTTTAACTGTAAGGTTAACTAACTTCTCTGCGAAATCTTTCAAATCTGCCATGACAGTAATTTTTGTCTATGTGTTAATGATCTTCGTAATTGTAAACTCTTTGGAGAGCGAGTGCGTAATACTACTCTCCTTTTTCTTGTAATGTTTTGACGATACCCGCCAGTGTACTTCCTCCAGACTGTAGCGCAGAAATAACATTCTTTGCTGGTGACTGAAGAAGAGTAATAATTTCTCCTATGAGTTCCTCTTTAGACTTAAGGCTAGCTAGAGTATCTAACTGATCAGCACCTAAGTATATAGATTCTTCCACATATGCACCTTTCAATGCAGGGATTTTGGATTTATTTTTCTTTGTAAACTCTTTAATAACCTTAGCTGGCTGATTAGCAGCTTCACTAAGCATTAAAGTTGTATTACCTTTAAGACTAGAATATAATTCTGACATTTCTTTGCCAGATGCTTCCATAGCCTTTTGAAGCAAGGTGTTTTTAACAACCTGAAGTTTAACATCTTTAGAAAAACAAAGTCTTCTTAGGTCGCTAGTTTGTACAGCGTCCATACCTTCCAAATTAGCAAGGTAAATAGTCTTGTTTTCATCTAAAACAGCCGTTAAAGCCTCAACTTGTTGGTGTTTTTGTTCTCTGGTCATTGCCATGATCGTAGAGATTTAAAAGTTACCGTTAAATTGATTTAGGATCTATCTTCACTGATGGGCTCATCGTACTTGACAAAGCGATACTTTTAATATAAGTACCCTTTGAAGAAGCAGGCTTCAGTTTAACGATAGTTTGCAGAATTTCAGCAGCATTTTCTTCTAGCTTTGCAGCATCGAAAGAAATTCTACCTACTGGCGCATGGATGATACCGTATTTATCAACTTTAAAGTCGATCTTACCAGCTTTTACATCCGATACTGCCTTTGCAATATCCATAGTAACCGTACCAGTCTTTGGGTTAGGCATTAAACCTCTTGGTCCTAGGATACGTCCTAATGGTCCAATTTTACCCATTACAGATGGCATGGTAATGATAACGTCAATATCCGTCCAACCTTCTTTGATCTTAGTGATATATTCGTCTAATCCAAC
>MAAC01018998.1_pt1 | contig 48223 bp, 36 predicted proteins | sample 1115981 | NCBI WGS metagenome assembly MAAC01 (sample SAMN04961126, study PRJNA320927) | seawater metagenome | isolation source: sample BD02T64 sea water enriched with oil for 64 days | place: USA:Gulf of Mexico | collected 2013-07-27 | reverse complement strand
GACGACGCAAAACCCAGTCCTATAGCGCAACAATTGTTTTTCTTCCCATTTGTTAAAACTGTATATATTTCTCAAAATTTTATTGCTGTTGAAAAGTTTAGTTTCGACTCTACTAAAGTAACTTGGGATGATGTCCAAGATGAAGTTGTTACTAATATCTCTGAATATCTTAATGCGGGAAAGTCAGTAATTACTGAAGAAACTATTAATTCTAATAAAAAAACTGCCATAACCATTTATGCAGAAAGTACTCCAAACCCTTCTGTAATGAAATTTGTTGCCAATAAAACATTAGCAAACAAAATTTATGAATTTAAAAATGTAAATGATGCTACCTATTCTCCTTTAGCAAAATCTATTTTTAATTTTCCTTTTGTAAAAGAAGTTTTTATTAGCGCCAATTATGTTTCGATTACAAAACAAGATAATTTTGAGTGGAATGACTTTGTTAATGAACTTCGGGAATTCATTAAAAATTATATCGAAAACGGAAAAACCATTTTTGATGATGAAATTCTTAATTCTGAAATAAATCCGGAAACCCATTCAGAAGGTATAGAAAGAGAATATTCCGATATTGATAAAGAAATAATTGGGATTTTAAATGAATATGTAAAACCTGCTGTTGAAGGAGATGGCGGTAATATCGCATTTAAGTCTTATAACGAAGACACAAAAACTGTAAAAGTGATTTTACAAGGTGCGTGTAGCGGTTGTCCTTCTTCTACTTTAACATTAAAAAATGGGATTGAAATGATGCTAAGGGATATGCTAAATAACAATGAATTGACTGTGGAAGCAATTAACGGTTAGAATTTTACTAAAATATTTAATAAATACACTTTTGAAAATTCAAAAGTGTATTTTTGTTTTACACCTTATTATTATGAAGAAACTTTTACTATTACTTTTTTTACCGCTTCTACTTTCATGTAACACCTCTAAAAAAGAAATTTTGAAAACTCACGAATTCACAAACGAATTAATCAACGAATCGAGTCCTTATTTACGTCAACATGCACATAACCCTGTAAATTGGAAACCTTGGAATGATGCTACATTACAACAAGCTAAAGAGGAAGAAAAACTAATGGTTATTAGTGTTGGCTATTCCGCTTGTCATTGGTGTCATGTTATGGAAAAAGAAAGTTTTGAAGATTCTGCAGTTGCTGCTGTTATGAATAAAAGCTTTATTTCAATAAAAGTAGATAGAGAAGAACGCCCAGATGTAGATCAGATATATATAAATGCAGTACAACTAATGACCGGAAGTGCTGGTTGGCCTTTAAATGTTGTTACTCTACCAGATGGGAGACCTGTTTGGGGAGGGACCTATTTTAAAAAGAATGATTGGATTAATGCATTGGGAAAAATGCAAAAGCTTTATGAAGAAAATCCAGAAAAACTTATGGATTATGCTGATAAATTAGAAGAGGGCATAAAAAGTATGGATTTAATTTCGTTAAATACAGACGAGGTTAATTTTAAAGATTTTCCAACCAATTCTATAATTTCGAAATGGGAAAATAATTTTGATTATAAGTTTGGAGGAAACAATAGGTCTCCAAAATTTATGATGCCTAACAATTATGAGTTTTTATTACGTTATGCAGTACAAAATAATGACAAAAAAATATTAGACTATGTATTGCTAACACTTGATAATATTGCCTATGGAGGAGTATATGATCATATTGGAGGCGGATTTGCAAGATATAGTACCGATGTAAAATGGCATGTTCCTCATTTTGAGAAAATGCTATACGACAATGCACAACTAGTAAGTCTTTATAGTCACGCCTATTCTATTAATCAAAATCCTCTCTATAAAGAAGTGGTGACCGAAACCTTAGAATATATCGCTCAAGAAATGACCACTGAAGAAGGCGCATTTTATTCTTCTCTAGATGCAGATAGTGAACTGGAAAATGGCGAATTAGAAGAAGGCGCGTATTATGTATTTAATAAAGAAGAATTAAAAGAGCAATTGAATGAAGACTTTGATCTATTTTCTGAATATTATAATATTAATAATTATGGGAAATGGGAGAAGGAAAATTATGTATTAATTAGAAAAAAAAGTGATCAAGAAATCATAGAACAATTTTCGATTAGTTTAGAAACACTTCAGCAAAAAAAGCGAAGCTGGAAACAAAAATTACTTTCCTTTAGAAATAAACGAGCAAAACCTCGTTTAGATGACAAATCATTAACTTCTTGGAATGCTTTAATGCTTAAGGGATATGTAAATGCTTATAAAGTATTTCAAAATAAAGAATATCTTGATGCAGCCCTTAAAAATGCTCATTTTATTAGGGAAAAGCAATTGCAAAACAATGGTGCTTTATACCATAATTATAAAGATGGTAAAAGTTCTATTAATGGTTATTTAGAAGATTATGCCTCAGTTATAGATGCTTTTATTGCATTATATGAAGCTACTCTAGATGAAAAATGGATAAATCACGCCAAGGATTTAACAGATTATTCATTTACCAACTTTTTTGATGAAGAAAACAGCATGTTTTATTTTACATCTAAAGAAGACACAAAATTAGTAACGAGGACTTTTGAATACAGAGACAATGTTATTCCTGCATCTAATTCTATGATGGCAAAAAATCTTTTTGTTCTTGCACATCATTTTGATGATAATAAATTTAGTAATACTACTAAGCAGATGCTTCACAATGTGCAACCTGAAATAGAAAATTACCCTAGTGGCTATTCTAATTGGTTAGATTTATTGATAAACTACCAGCACAATTATTTTGAAGTTGTAATTGTAGGTAATGATGCTTTCGAGAAACTTTCAGAGATCAATAATAAATATCTGCCAAATATTTTAATTGCTGGGAGTACAACCGATATGGATAATCCTTTACTAAAATTAAGATATGTAGAAGGAGAAACTTTAATTTATGTATGTGTAAACAATGCTTGTAAACTTCCTGTTTCTCAAACCACAGATGCATTAAAATTATTAAATTGATTGTTTTAAAATAGTAAACGTTTATAGGGAAATACCCTAAAACCGTTATTCTTCCTTTAATTTACACTGTAATAATAGTTAAAAACTTGCCTGATATTTTAATTAATAAAAGGCAGTTTTTTTGACTAAAACCCAAAATTCTCATTTATATAATTTTTTAACATTTTTTTTAAAGATTATTAACAATTGAGTTATTGAATATTACAAATATTAGAATAACTTTGCCAACTAAAATTTTTGCTATGAAAAAAATATTTTTAATTACCTTTTTATGTATTGCTTCTTTAACCTCAGTTAATTCACAAGCACAGTCTGTTTATACAGACACAGATATAGATAAATATATCTCGACAGTCCAAATTCCAAAAATCAATGAAATAGACCTAGTAGGTACTCCTTATGCAAATGAAGAGTTTCAAAAAGGTGTTGCCGTAAAAAACGGATTAACTATTGCTCGTAATATTGGATTGAGATATAATGCGAATAAAGATATTTTTGAAATTAAAAAAACGTTTGTTTTAACAGATGATCAAGCAAGATTGTTGAAAAAGACAAATGAAATTACATTAAAAATAAATAATAATGATTTTGTTTTTATAACACCTAGTGCAAATAGTAAAGCACAAGGTTATTTTGTTGTTCTTCATAAAGGAGAGAAAGTATCGCTTTATAAAAAAATTAAGAAAGAGTATATTCCTGGTCAAAAAGCATATTCGTCAATGACTAAAGCTGTATCTCCAACCTATAAAGAAAAAATTATTTATTATATGGCAGATTCGGAAGGAGTACTTTCAGAATTACCAAATTCTAAAAAGAAAAAAGTGGAAGCTTTAAGTAAAAATACTAAAGAGCTTAAAGTCTTTGTAAAAGAAAATAAGGTAAATGTGAATAAAGAAAAAGACCTCATAAAACTCGCTGAGTTTGTGAATACCTTATAATTGTAAACTTTACAATTACTATTATAAAAGCGGAAGGATATTTATTCTATCCGCTTTTTTATTTTCCTTTAATTTCTAATTGCTTCACAAAATAAGAAGGGTATATCCCAAATTTTTTATAGAAAGCTTTAGAAAAAGACTCTGAACTTTTAAAGCCACAATCATTAGCAATAGCTTTAATAGTATACCTTCTAAACTTTTTATTTGCCTCCAACTCTTTTATTGCAAAATCAATTCTTAAATCATTGATATATTGCGAAAAGTTCTTATCCTTTTTTAAATTGATGACTTTAGAAAGGTAAGTTGAATTGGTTTCGAAACTTTTGGCAACTTCATTTAAAGAAACATCTTTAGATAAAAATTCATTTTTAGATTCAAAAAGATCCAATTGTTTTAAAATGTCTTCAATAACTACGCCCGATATAACACTAGAATCTGTTTCTAATTTTGAAGTTTTAGTTTTTGCTTTTTCTTGATTTGCTATTAAATTTTCAAAACGTTTTTTAAATTGTTGTTGTCTTCTAAAATAATAGAATAATGCAATAATACTGATACTTAAAAAGCCCAAAATCCACCAAGTTGTTAAAGTAGATGTTTTATTTTTTTCATTGAGCTCTTCAATTAACTCCTCTTTTTCTTCTAATAGTTTAGGTATAAGGTATTCCTTTTCTGTTTTCGCTTTTATATTTACTCTTTTAGCATCAATAATTCTTACTACCTGAACCAATTTATAAAGGTATTCTAATTGTTTTTCCTTTTCATTTTTATCTCGATAATAGCTTACTAACTTATCATAAACAAAGGGTAACTCTGGATTTAGTACATGTTTTGCTTCATATATAGAATCTATTTTCATTAAATAAGGAACACCTCGTTCTTTATTTCCTTGATTATAATAGGTACTCCCTACATAATAATAAAAGTAAGGCAAATAACTATTGTTGTATAAAGCCCTATTTTTATCTCCCTTCTGTAGACTATCTAAAGCATCATTATAATTTCCCTTTGCATAAAGTGCAGATCCTGTTCTTGAAACAAAAGCTAAATAGGTAAAGCTATCTTTCACCTTTAGGGTTTTTTCAATGGCCAAATTATAATAGACCAATGCCGAATCTGGTTTTTTTAATCGGATATAACACTTCCCTATATCTTCTAACGAATACAAATAATGCTCAGAGTAATGTTCAATTTCTGGATTTGCATTTAATAATTTGTAGGTTAATAAAGAGGTTTCTAATGCTTTTGAATAATCTCCCCACAATTCATTTATTCTTATAATTTGATGAAGTGCTGTAATTTGCTGGTCTATATTATTATTTTTATTGGAAGACTGATAACCTAATATTGCACTTTGCAAACTTTTTTCATATTCTTCTTTTTCATATAATAAATGAGACTTATTAATATATGCTAAAGCGGGAAAATTGATATGCTTACTCTTTTTCGTAAGTGTTATAGAGGTATCTAAATATTTTAAAGCCTTTCTTCTTTTCGACTTTTGAGCCATTTTCACATAACCCAAAGCCATTTTATTGCTATCATTCTCGATTCTGGATTTCTCTATATAAACTCTTGCAATTTGTTTGGCTTTTGTAGTGTCTCTAGTATTGTTGAACAACAATAACAACGAATTATAAGACTTTGTTTGTAATGTATCTTGTGAGGAAGTTTGTGACTTCCCTACTATAAATGATAAAATAAATAATATTGTAAAAATTGGCTTCATTAATTAATTTGAAAAATATTTATACTCCTATTTTTTAATATTATAAAAATACCCCTTTATTAAAGAGTGTAGAATAATATTTAGCCCTTAATAACAATTAGATACATATTTACTTGATTTAGTGCGTCTTGTGTTCTATTTCTGTTGTCTAAATTTATAAATAACGACTTCATTTTTATAAAAGGCGAGCATGACAGTTAGGAAAAAACTGCTAGATGAAGTTAATTTGAGTAGTTCAAAAACAAAAAATGAAAAAATTATATACCCTCATTTTACTATGTAACTTCTGCTTCGCTTTTTCGCAAGAGAAGGATTTCAAAATATCATTACTATTAGAAAATGCTACAACGGAAGAAGTATTTAAAAGTATTGAAGAAAGAACCAATTATCATTTTTACTATATAGAAGATTGGCTTACAGACGATTTAATTTCTGTTAATTATAAGGACACTAGTATTCAAGAAGTACTGTATGACCTTTTTAAAGAATCACTTATCAATTATTATATATCTATAGATAATAAAGTTATTTTAACTAAAAACAATATTATTTACGACAGTTTACCTATTGGGTTTTTTAATGAAGAAAAATCTATTCCAACCGAAACCGAAACAGCCCCTGTCAATTCACCTGTATTTGTGAATGACGAGAATGTTACTGAAGTAAAAAAAACAGAAACTGTACGAATAGGAAGGGAAAATAAAAATAGCAGTCAAAAACAATTTACATTAAAGGGAATCATCACAAATAAAGAGGATGGCAAACCCATTTCAGATTTAGCTCTTATTGCAAATGGTCATAAAATTGGAGCAGTTACCAATAAAAATGGTTTTTACATAATAAAGTTACCTATAGGAATAAATACCATCGAAACAAGATCTCTAGCCTTTGAAGAAATTAAAATAAGAGTGATTATTTATAATGATGGGCAATTAGATTTTAGTATCAACGAAAGTTATGAAGGATTGGATGAAGTTGTTATAAAGACTAATGTAGAAAAAAACATTGAAGAAGTAATTGCCGGTAAAACCGAAATAAATGTAAAACAGGTAAAAAACATTCCATTAGTATTAGGCGAAAGAGATATTTTTAAAGTCGCATTATCATTACCTGGAATTTCCACAGCTGGTGAAGGAGCATCGGGATACAATGTAAGAGGGGGAAAAACAGATCAAAATCTAATATTATTAGATGATGCTGTTATTTATAATCCTATTCATTTTTTCGGGATATTTTCCGCAATCAATCCTTTTACAACTGGTGAGTTTGATATTTATAAAGGAAATATCCCAGCCAAATATGGAGGACGTTTATCTTCTGTTTTCGATATAAAAACGAAAGACGCAAACATTGAAAAAATTTCTGGAGATGCTTCCATAGGCCCAGTTACTGGAACCCTTTCGCTTGAAATCCCAATAATTAAAAATAAGTCTGGACTATTAATCGGTGGTAGAGCCACCTATTCCGATTGGATTTTAAGATCTCTAGACGATGAGGAGCTAAAAAACAGTCAGGCCTCTTATTACGATGTTATTGCGAAATACAACCATAAATTCGACGAGAAAAATGAATTAAAAGCATCTGGTTATTTTAGTAAAGACAAGTATAGTATAACTTCAGATTCTCTGTATAATTATAATAACAGACTTGCATCTATTAAATGGAAGCATAAATTTAATGAGAAAAATAGCGGTGATTTAATCCTTTCTAATAGCAATTATAAATTTGATATAGAATACGATGGCAATGCCAATAATGACTTTAAATTAAATTACAATATAGATGAGATTGAGCTAAAGCTTAATATGCGATATAGGCCTAATAAAAAGCATGTTATAGACTATGGAATAGCAAGTAAACTGTATCATGTAGAACCAGGGAATTTTACGCCTGAGGGATCAACATCTATTATAGAACCTTTAACAATTCCCACTGAGAGGGCATTAGAATCTGGATTGTTTCTATCGGATAATTTCACGATAAACGAAAAATTATCTATCTATGCGGGGATACGATATTCTATCTATATGTATTTAGGTGAATCCACGCAACGGCTGTACGAAAGTGGATTACCAAAAAACGAAACCACACTTATAGGAACTCAAGAATATGATAAAAATGAAGTGGTTAAAACCTATACAGGCCCTGAAATAAGAATTTCTGCAAGATATCTAATTAACCAAGACCTTTCAATAAAAGCCAGTTATAATTCTCTCTACCAATACATTCATTCTTTATCTAATAATACTACTGCTTCACCTATAGATACTTGGAAACTTTCAGATTTAAATATTAAACCTCAAGATGCCAAACAATTTTCATTGGGGGTTTTTAAAAATTTTAATGATAATTTATATGAACTTAGCATAGAGGGTTATTATAAAAAAATGAATAATGTTTTAGATTATAAAGTAGGGGCCCAACTTTTATTAAATGAAACTATCGAACAAGAACTTTTACAAGGCGATGGTAAGTCTTATGGTATTGAGTTCTTAATTCGAAAAAATTACGGGAAATTAAATGGATGGCTTGGCTATACCTATTCCAGGTCTTTTACGAGATTGGATGGTGATTTTGCCGAAGAAATTGTGAATGATGGAGAATATTTTCCTGCCAACTATGATAAACCTCATGATATTAGTTTAGTTGCAAATTATAAACTTACACAACGTTTTAGTCTCTCTTCTAATTTTGTTTATCAAACAGGAAGACCTGTAACCGTCCCAGTTGGAAATTATGTTTTTAATGGCGCTGAATATGTTCTCTATAGTGACCGAAATGAATATAGAATTCCAGATTATTTTAGATTAGATATAGGGGTTAACATTGAAGGGAATCATAAACTTAAAAAACTAGCACATAGCTTTTGGAATATTTCTATCTATAATGTCTTAGGTAGAAACAATCCATATTCGGTTTACTTTGTTACCGATGATGGGGAAGTAAAAGCTTACCAAACTTCCATTTTTTCAATTCCTATCCCTACCATAACCTATAATATTAAATTTTAAAAATGAGATACAAAAAAGCATATTATAAAGTATTCTCAGTAGTAATACTCTTGTTTTTCATTAGTTGTACTGAAGAAATAGACTTTAAAACCGAATCTTTTGAAAGTGCTTTAGTAATAGATGCTACTATTACTAACCAATTAAAACAACAAGAAGTTTTATTAAGCAGAACTTTTAGGTTTGAAGAGGATGGCCCAAATCCAGAAACTAATGCTGAAGTAAGAATAGTAAGCGATAATGGAGAATTTAATTTTCAGGAAATAGAAGATGGCAAGTATATTTCTAATACTGCATTTAAAGCGGAACCTAATTCAAATTATACCTTAAAAGTAATAACAAATAATGGTCGTTTATACACTTCTTCCTCTATGCAACTAACACAAGCCACGCAAATAGACCAATTGTATGCTGTAAGAGAAACTAATGATCTAGGAGTAAACGGAATGGCTATTTATGCAGATAGTTATGACCCTACTGGAAACTCCAAATATTATCGATACGAATATGAAGAAACTTATAAAATTATAGCCCCTAAATGGGTTCCAGAAGACATTATAGTTATAGATGAGTTTTATCCATGTACGGTTTCTTTAGTGCCGAAATCACAAGAAGAACAAGTTTGTTATAATACCGTAAATTCGAAATCGATCAATCAAACCAATACCAATGCATTAACAGAAGATCGAGTAACTAGACATTTGGTTCGGTTTATAGATGAAGATAATTTTATAATCTCACATCGGTACAGCATTCTTTTAAAACAATTTATTCCCTCACAACAGGCATATACTTTTTATGAAACGCTTCATCATTTTTCTGAAGAGGGCAGTTTATTATCACAAGTGCAACCAGGGTTTATCAATAGCAATGTGTTTTCTGAAAGTAATCCAAACGAGAAGGTATTAGGGTTTTTCGATGTTTCATCAGTAACCTTTAAAAGAATTTATTTTAATTATAGAGATTTTTATCCTAATGAAAACTTACCTCCATTTCCTGTAAGTTGTATTCCAACTGGGCATAGTCAATTTACAAATGGTAACCCGCCTGCTTGTGGATCATTAATTACAGAATTACTTAGAGATCGAGTGGTTTATCACCATGGGGCTTCTATCACCCCAGACAATACAACTATAGGCCCATTTCTTATGGTACTAAGGGAATGCGGAGATTGTACAGCCTTAGGGAATAATGCTGTCCCAGATTTTTGGGAAGAATAAAAAACAAATGTTATGAAAAAAATAAAAATCATTATACTACTTATAATCACTTTTAGTATACAAACAATTTATAGCCAAAATGGGAATAATAGCTATATAGATTCCTATAATTTTACTCCCAAAGAAAACATCTTTTTACATTATAATACTTCTCTATTATTTGCTGGAGAATATTTTTACTACAAGGTGTATTGCAATAATGCTACTCGCAACCAATTAAGCACTTTAAGTAAGGTGGCTTATGTAGAACTTATTAATGAAGATAAACAACAAGTATTTAGGCATAAAATTAGTTTGAAAAATGGATTAGGGCAAGGGGACTTCTTTATTTCTACTACTATCCCATCTGGTAATTATAAAATTATAGCTTATACACAATGGATGAAAAATGGAGGAAAAGATTATTTCTTTCAAGGGGATATTAGCATTATAAATCCATATTTAGCGAATCAAAATTCAATTATGGATACCACTAATGTTTCAACTAATTATTTTTCAGAAGATCCTATAGAAACGAATATTTCAAATTATTTAAAATTGACTACAAATGGTAATAATTTCAAAAAAAGAGAAAAAGTAAGCGTAAGTATAACTAACCTAAAAGAAACAGGAGGCTTTGGCAATTACTCTATATCTGTTAGAAAATTAGACACTATAAATTCTTCTGAAAGAAGAAGTGCTAAAGACTATAAAAAGAATTATTCAACCCATGGAATCTCTAAAAATAAAAAAGATTCAGAAGTACATAACCCTGAAATTAATGGAGGAATCATCTCTGGTAGTATTATAAATATTAGCACTAATTTACCTGCAGAAGGTGAGAATGTTAGTATCTCGATACCTGGTGAAAATTTTATTTTTAAAACGACAACCACAGATGAAAACGGGATCTTTAATCTTTCTATAAAAGAAAATCACATTAAAGAAACTGGTATAATTCAGGTACTTGGTGAGGATAGAGATAACTTTAGTGTAGAAATAACAGAAACATCTTCTGTAGATCTGTCACAATTAAAATTTAACTCTTTTAAAATAACACCTTCCATAAAAGAAATGATTTTAGAACGAAGTGTTTACAATCAAATTGAAAATGGTTATTATGCTATAAAACCAGACACTATTGTTTCATTACCAATTCAAAAACCATTTTATTCAGAATATGATTCTACTATTTATACCTTAGATGACTATGCAAGATTTTCAACTATAAAAGATGTATTCATTGAAATTATAGAAAATGTTTGGACCACAAAAAATAAAAAAGGGGATCGGGTCTTTTATGTTAGAAATTATACGGATAATAATAAAAACTACCTCCCTTTAATTTTTGTAGATGGAGTATTAATACAGAACCATAATCATTTATTAGAATACAAAGCCAATAAAATTAAAAAGATAGAAATTTTACAAGGAGAGGCTCATTTTGGCACTACAATTTATCAAGGGGTTATAATTGTGGAAACTATAGATCATGATTATAAAAATTTACTAAAAGGAGATTTTTTAAAAGAATTAAAGTTATTCAACTCCCAACCTACAAAAAATTATTTTCATCAGGTTTATAATAACAATAACAAGAGTTCTCAACACATTCCAGATTTTAGAAACCAGCTATTATGGAATCCTACTATAACGTTAAATACTAAGGAACAAGAAATAATTTTTTACACCTCTGACAATACTGGGGATTATGAAATTTGTTTAGAAGGGTTTACAGTTTATGGAAAACCAATTACTTTGCGAAAAGTTATTAATGTGAATTAATTTACTTAAAGCTTTGTTAAATCCAGTAAATATGGTCTAAATTTATAAATACCGACCACCTTAGTTTGCATACATGGATAGACAGCAGTACTTTTGAACTATCAAATAAGTTAAAAGAAATTCGAAATTTTAAAATTTGAATTAAAATTCATCAATTATAAATTAAAATAAAATATTATGAAAAAGAAAATATTAATTACACTAAGTTTTCTATTAATTGGGTCGGGCTTTATTTATGCTCAAAATAGAAACCTGCAACGACAAACTGATCTTTTTGTTGAAACCATGGACAGAAATTACGTTTCTCCAGATTTTTTGGAAACTTATGATGGGACACCATATAATTCTACTACATTTTTATTAGGGAATATTTATATCAATAAAGAGTTAACAAAGTCTGATGTAGCAATGCGTTATAACATCTATTCTGATGAAATGCAAGTTAAAGAATCTTTGCAGTCTGAGGATAAAGACATCACTGCTTTAATAAAATCTCCAGATATATCTGTGACTATTTTAAACGAAACTTTTATTTATGTCCCCAAAGGAAAAGGTCTAGAAAAAGGTGGGTATTTTCAAGTAGAAACTACTGGTAAAACTTATAGTCTTTATAAAAAACTAGGTAAAGAGTATTTTGAAGCTAGTAAAGCGAAAACTTCTTTTGAAAGAGATGTTCCAGCAAAATTTGACGATAGAACTTTCTATTATATCCATTTTAGTAATGGTGCTATGGTGGAATTACCAGATTCTAAAAAGAAAAGATATAAAGCATTTGGCGAAAGTGAAGCTTTAGTTAAAGCATATGCAAAAGAAAGAAAGTTAAATATTACAGAGGAGAAAGATTTAAAAAAAGTAATTATTTATTTAGATAATCAAAAAAGTATTACCCAGAAATAGAATCTTTTTTTACTTTAAAAAAATCAAAAAAGCGCCATCAATGATGGCGCTTTTTTCTTGTATTTCAAATAACATTTATTAACTTTGAGCAATAGATTTTTACTCAAAAACCTAAACTAATGAAAAGCCTCTTTTTCCTAATATTTTCTTATCTTTTTATAAATTCCACATTTAGTCAAAATGATTTTTATAGATATGTGGTAGTAGAAGATAATGTAACCACCAGAAGTAAAAGAATCTCTTCTGATAATACTATTTATTTACCCGACGATATTATTGGAACACCCTATAGTGACGAAATATTTTATAAAGGAACCATTTTTGAAAACAATGAGTCTACAATAAAAGATCTATTTTTTAGATATAATGCCTTCCAAGATTTTATAGAAGTTAAAAAAAAATTGAGTGATCCTGATAGTAAAATATTTCTTTTAAAAAAAGACCCTAATGTTTTAATCAAGTTTAATGATGAGTATTTAATGTTTGATGAAAAAATAAATGGTTACTATCAAATATTATTTATTGGTGATAATTATAAACTTTATAAAAAATTATATAAAAAATATTATAAACCTATAACAGCAAAATCGTCATTCGAAAAAGATGTTTTGGCTACCTATAAAGATATTCCAAAATATTTTTTAGTTGATAATGAGAACAACCTTTATGAGTTTCCAGACTCGAAAAATAAAAAAATAAAACTTTTTGGCAATAAAAAAACCGAAATTCAAAAGTATGTGAAGAGTAATCGATTAGATATTAATGACGAAGATATCTTAATTAAAGTGGTTCGTTATTTTGATACTTTTGAGGATGCTAGCCCGCAATAAAATCTTTTAAATAATACGGTTCAAAATAGGCGACATCTTCGATGTCGCTTTTTTTATGTTTTTCATTAGCCAGTAAACCCATATTATTAGCCGATGGTAATTTACCTTCTATAAATATTGCATTTTTATGACTGCAAATAGTTTTAAATTTTTCTACTCCATCTCCGATAAAATAAACATTTCCCTTTTCTAAATAGTCTGAAAATGAATTTTCATCTAATACTTCTGCCCTAGTCTCTCTTAGTTGTTTTTTGTTTTCAGCATTATATATTGCCGAGTAAACTTCCATACGTCTGGCATCTAACATAGATACAATAACACCTTCTTTCTCTTTTACCTGATAGGCTAAAGAATCTAGTGTTGGCACCGAAATTAATGGGATATCTAAAGCAAAGCACAAGCCTTTTGCTGCAGATACTCCTATACGAAGACCTGTATAAGACCCAGGCCCTTTACTCACTGCTATAGCTGTGAGTTGAGATTTAGAAATATTGTTTTTTAAAAGGAGTTCTTCAATATAAACATGAAGCCGCTCTGCATGAGAATAGCTAGTATTATAATCTTCTTTTAATGCAATAACACTTCCGTTTACTGAAAGTGCTACAGAACAATTTGTAGTTGCGGTTTCAATACATAAAATGGTAGCCATTAGTCACTATCGTTATCTTCGTTATCCTCTTCTTCTTTCTCAGACTTTTCCTCAACCTTATCCCCTGATTTTAATGATTTGGTAACTGTATTATAAGGTCCAGTAATCACTTCATCGTCTTCTTGTAAGCCAGATATAATTTCAATATTGCTATCGTCTTGTATCCCTGTTTTTATAACCCTTAACTTTGCTTTTTCTCCAACTTTTATAAAAACACATTCAAATTTTTCGCTATTTGCAGTTGCTTTTTCTTTTGCCTTTTTTTCTTTAGTACTAGTCGTATCTGTTTTTATAACTATAGCGCTAATAGGAACCCCAATGATTTTTTCTTTCTTATCTGTAATTATATCTACAGTAGCAGTCATTCCTGGTCGAAAAGGAGAAAAATTCTCTGGTTTGTTTTCGGTTAAATCTTTATAGGATTCTGGAAGTATTCTCACTTTTACTTTAAAATTGGTAACCTGATCTACGGAAATTGCATTTTCTGCTGTATTTGCGATCTCTGTAACAATACCTTTAAATTCTCTTTTTAAATAAGCATCTACTTCAACAATAGTTGAATCTCCAACAGTTACTTTAACGATGTCTGTTTCATTTACATCTACCTCCACTTCCATATTGTTTAGGTTAGCTACACGCACAATTTCTGTACCTGTCATTTGAGCGGTACCAACTACTCGCTCTCCTAACTCAACTGAAAGTTTTGAAATAGTCCCATCTCTTGGAGCAAAAATGGAAGTTCTTGCCAAATTATCTTTAGATTGCTTAACCGAAGATTCTGCACTACGAACATTATAATAAGCAGATCTTACATTTGCTTGAGACATTTCGTAATCTGCAACCGTTTTTTCCCAATCTGATTTTGAAATAACCCCCTTTTCAAAAAGAGATTTATTTCTTTCGTAATTTGATTTAGAATTTTTTAGGCTAGCTTCTGCTTGTGTTAATTGTGCTCTTACATTTTCTAATCCTGCTTGAGATTGGGTAACCATTGCTTGTACTAAATCTGGATTAATACGAACTAATAAATCTCCTTTTTTTACTTGTTGTCCTTCTTTTATTGGAAGCTCGATTATTTCTCCTGAAACTTCTGAAGATAATTTAATTTCTATTTCTGGTTGTATTTTTCCAGTTGCTGCAACTGTTTCAACAATATCTATCCATTCTATTTTGGTAATTTCTATTTCTTTTGCGTTTCCATTTTTACCAAACCAACCTGCTTTTTTACCACCAATTAAAACTATAATTAACACAATAACAATAGCGATAATCCATAAAATTTAAGCTCTGAAGCTGGTATTCCAAAAAACAATTCCAATACTTTTAATTTGAATATATAATCAAATTTAGAACGATTTAGTTCTATTAACGCTTTATTATATCTAAGTTTTGATTGACTAAACTCGAATGAATTAGTTAATCCTACATCGTATTTTGTCTTAGCATATTCGTATGCTAACTCCTGTGATTTTAATGCCACTGAAGCAGCATCGTATGATTTTTGAGCTCCTTCTGAATCTACATAAGCTTGGTATACACTTGACTCTAAATCTAATTTAGTTTGTTCTAATTGATATTCGAATCTTTTTACATTAACAGCTTTTCGTTTTACATTATTTCTAGAAGAAAACCCATTAAATACCGGTACACTTAATTGTAATCCATAAGAAATTCCATCATTATTAGACAATTGATCTGCGACAGGTAATGCAGGGTCTAATACCAAACTCGTATTTGGCACATCGGCGAGAACTGCCTCTCCAGTACTTCCTAAATATCCAATTTGTGTGGTAACAATTGGGTTATCTGGATCTGTATATTGATTTATTCTATCAATATCAGTTTCTCTGGTATTATAATTAAAAAATGCATTGACGGTTGGCCAGTAAAAACTTTTAGAAATCTCTAAGTCCTTATTAGCAACCTCCATATTTTGTTCTGCTATTTTAACTTCATATCTATTTTCCTTTGCAGAATTGATAACTTCATCTATACTTTTACCCGTAATCTCGGATAGAATAACATTAAATTCTTCATCTGCAATATCAAAATTCTCATAATCTTTTATCAATAATAATTGTGCTAAACTTATTAAAGAGATTCTAATATTACTTTCAGATATAACAATAGCTTGAACCTCATTTGCACTAACGGCTTCAATTTCTAATAAATCCCCTTGAGGTAAAACGCCAGAGTTCACCAGTTCTTGAGTCCTCTTTATTTGATCTAATGTTACATTATTTTGTTCTAAAGCAACCTCTAAATTAGCTTTACTTAATAATACTTGTAGATAGCCATTCGCAACAAATAAAGCAATATCATCTTTAATCTTACTTAAATTATATTGAGAGGAAAGCTGCTCCATCTTTGCTTTTTGTAATTCTCTATGGTTTCGTAATCCACCAAATACAGTAACTCCAGCAGAAATATTATAAGAAGAACTTCTAGAAGTAATATTTCTTAATACTCCAGTAGATACATCTTGAGTTAATCCTGTATTCCAACTATTTCCCGCAGATGCGTTTAAGGTTGGTAGATAATTCCCTATGGCATCACTTTTTGAAATATCTGTGCTTTCTATATCTAAAGCTGATTGCTTAACCGAAATATTATTCTCGATTGCATAGGCCACACATTCTTGAAGTGTCCATTTTTTATTTTGAGCTGTTACTGATATTCCTATGGTTAGGAATAAAAAAACAAGTACATATTTTTTCATATGTTTAGATTTTAAATTTTTTAGAGGTAACATATGTGTTCGCTATTAAGAATATTTTATGCATCAAAATTTTACCTGCTCGTTTCATAATAATTGTATTGTTGAATTGGTCTTACTAATTTAAAAATTGTTACAAGTAATAGAAAAAATACTTGATTTATCTGCCTCTATTAAAGTCTGCAGCAGGTTTTAATTGGTTCCAAACCTTGATTTTGTCATCTTCAGAAATACCTCCTTTAATCTCTACATTTATCCCATCACTAACACCAAGTTCGATGTCTTTTCTTTCAAAATTTTGAGCCCCTACCTCTACTTCTACATAAGGTTCTTTTGTTTTTGGGTCGTATTGAATTAAAGCTTCTTTTAAAGCCATAACACTATCTGCTCTAGCCAAAATAATAGAGGCATTTGCACTTAATCCTGCACGAATAAATGTAGAATCTGTTTTATTTAGTGTTCCTTTAATTTCAAATTGGATAGCTCCGTTTTCCTCTACTCCTTTTGGAGCGATATAATCTAAAACAGCATCAAATTTTTTATTTTCAATTGCTCCTACTGTAATTTCTAGTGCCAGTTTTTCTTTAATCTTTCCTACTTCACTTTCATCTACTTTTCCTTCAAAAATCATATTTCCAACATCGGCAATAGTTGCAATGGTAGTTCCGTCGTTAAAATTATTTGCTTCAATTACTTGATTTCCTGTTTTTACAGGCACGTCTAATACCATCCCAGAAACAGTTGCTCTTATCTCTGTATTAGCCGCTGCTCCCATTCCGCTAGTAGTTCCCGTTTTTACAATATCGTAATTTTGACGGGCATTATTTAAGCTAATTTGTTCTTGTTTATAGCGCTGTTTTGTCTGATCATAAGACAATTGCGCAGTATCAAACTCATTGGCAGAAATAACTCCTTTTTCATGCAACTCTTTCTGTCTGTTATAAATATTTTCTTGATTCTTATAAGCCAATCGTGCCGTTTCAACCTGAGTATTAATACTGTTGATATTGTTTTTAGCACTATTTAATGAAGATACATTAGGGACCACTTTTACTTTAGCTAGTAAATCTCCTGCTTCTACAAACTCCCCTGCTTCTACATATATTTCAGCAATTATTCCAGAAATATTTGGTTTGATAAGTACTTCTTCTTTAGGAACTATACTCCCAGTTGCCACTGTTTTTTTTATAATAGTTTCAGTAGTTGGAGATTGAGTTTCATATACAACAGGATCCTCTTGGTTTTTACTATATAACCAATACATAGCTGTCGAAAATAATAAGACTATAGCTATTAATGTTCCGATGGTTGCTCTTTTTTTCATTCTAATTTATATTCTAATGTTAATTTCTTATTAATCTGTTCGTAATGCATCTACAGGCTTTACTTTTATTGCTGTTTGTGCTGGTATTAATCCAGCCAATAATCCTGAAATTATTAAAATCGCTAATGCAATTAATACTACTCCTATGTTAACAGATGGGTTTAAAAACATCATATCTGACGTATCCATTCCATCTAATATATTATTAATTAATGCCAATAATCCAGAAGCTAAAGCGATACCAGCCATCCCTGAAATTATGGTAAGAAAAATAGATTCTAATAAAATCTGAGATCGAATACTCCAAGGAGTTGCTCCCAATGCTCTTCTAATACCAATTTCTTTTGTTCTTTCTTTTACTACAATTAGCATAATATTACTAATCCCAATGATTCCGGAAAGTAAGACCAAAATCCCTACAAAATAAGCGACAAAGTTTAATGCTACAAAAAGACCATTAATTTTACTAAACTCTTCATATAGGTCGAAGTGACCAATGGCTCTATCATCTTCTGGATGAATGGTATGCCGAGACTTCATTAAATCAAAAATATTGTCTTTTAATTCAGTAATAGTAGTGTTATCTTCTGCTGTTATTGCCATCCAACCCACTCTATTGCCCATATTAAAAGCTTGTGAAAATGCCGTAAAGGGAACAAATATTTCTTTTTGCCCTTCTTCAGCATCCCCGTCATTAGACTTTTTATTATATGTCCCAATTACCATAAAATTAACTCCGTTAATTTTAATATATGATCCTAAAACTTCTTCACCGGGTTCATATAATTCACTTCTTACAGCACTACCAATTACTGCAACTTTTCTTTTTTCATTAATATCTGAGTAATTAATAAATCTACCCAAGGTAATATCCATGGGTTGTTGTTCAATAAACTCCGGGTAATCTCCATAAACATTAAAAGCTCCTGTATTTAATCCTCTTACTACGTTGTTAGTTCCTCTAAATCCTCCTAATTGATTTCTTGGAGAAATATAACGTAGGTTAGGGATGGCTTGTCTTATTGCTTCTACATCTTCAATTTTAAATCTATATCGTCTCCCTTTGGGAAGCCCCTTATAAGGTTTAGAGGCCGTTTGAGACCACATAAACATCGAATTTGTAGCCATGCCATCGAAGCCTTGCTTTACACCATTTTCGAGTCCCTTCCCTGCTGCTAAAAGAATAACTAGAATAAAGATTCCCCATAACACTCCAAAAGAAGTCAATACAGTCCTAAACCAATTAGAACTAAGGGCCTCTAGTATTTCTGACCAGCTATCTTTGCTAAACAACTTACTCATCTCTTAAGGCTTCTATGGGTTTAATACTCGCTGCTCTATAGGCAGGAAAAAATCCTGCAACAGCACCTGCAATTACTAAAATAAATACGGTTGTAAATGCTACTTTAAAATCTACAGAAGGATTTTTAATATAATCCGTTTCTATTAATGGCCCTACTAGTTCCAAAAGAACCAAACTAAAAATTAGACCCAAAAACCCAGCAATTGCCGTTACAAATATAGATTCGTGTAAAATCATTCCTATGATCGAAATGGGTTGTGCACCAATGGCTTTTCTAATTCCTATTTCCTTAGTTCGCTCTTTCACAATAATCAACATAATGTTACTTACTCCAACGATCCCTGCTATTATCGTACATATTCCAACTCCCCAAAAAAACCATCGAATCATAAACATTAAATCGAAAAACCGTTTTGCATTTTCTAAGGAATTATTAATTCGAATTGCGCGTTCGTCTGTTGGAGAAATAATATGTTTTGCTTTTAAATCCGCTTCTAATTTTGCTGTAAACGCTTCTGAAGCTGCTAATGCATCCTCAAACTTATCTTGTTTTTCCAGCGTAAAGGCCATAGAACGAAGTTTATCACCTGCATTAAAAACACGCTGTGAAGTAGTTAATGGAATAAAAATTCTATTTTCTTCTCGCTCTCCTCCTGGATCTGTATAAATTCCAACTACTTTAAATTTTACTCCAGATATTTCAATATATTCCCCAATTGCATTTTCTTTTTTAAACAAATCTTGATATACTCTTTGTCCAATTATTGCAACTTTTTCGTATGCATCATTATCATTTTGATTAATATACCTTCCTGTTGTAAGCGTAGCGTTTTCTAGAAATTGATAATCTCCCAAAACTCCTTCAACACGGTAACTTCCGTTTTCTGTTTTATAGGTTGTTATTTGTCCCCATCTACTGTAAACTCCAGACTTGTATTCTAACTGATCTTCATTCTTGGTTGCAGCCATATCGAAATCTGCATTGTCTAATCGAATTCGTCTTCCAGGATTTAAACCTTTATAACTTTCAGAGGTAACTCCTGTCCATACCGAAATTCTATTCGTTGCATCATTTTCAAATTCTGAAGCGATTCCATTTTGCATTCCTTGTCCTATAGCCAGTAAAATGACCAAAATAAATATCCCAGAAGCTACAGAAAGCCCTGTTAAAAAAGTTCGCAATTTATTTTTGCGAATGGTTTCGAATATTTCTTGCCAACGTTCTAGACTAAACATGTGCTAGTTTTTTTGCTCGAATTTGTTTTACAGATGAATCATCTGTAATAATACCATCTTTTAGATTAACAATTCGTTTACACATATGTGCAATATCATCCTCGTGAGTTACTATTAATACTGTTTTTCCTTCATCGTTAATTTGCTGAATTAACTCCATTACTTCATAAGAGGTAACACTATCTAATGCTCCAGTTGGCTCATCTGCCAATAAAACTTTTGGATCACTCGCCAATGCTCTTGCAATTGCAACCCGTTGTTTTTGTCCACCAGAAAGTTCGTTGGGTAAATGATCAGCCCAATCTGCTAATCCCACTTTTTCTAAATAATGCATCGCTTTTTCCATACGGATGTTACGCTTAACACCCTGATAATACAAAGGCATTGCTACATTATCAAGAGCGTTTTTATAATTAATTAAATTAAAAGATTGAAAAATGAAACCTAAAAATTTATTTCGGTATTGCGCTGCAACTTTTTCATTTAAATCTTTAATAAGCCTGTTGTCCAGATGATAAGATCCTTCGTCTGCTTCATCTAATATTCCTAAAATATTTAATAAGGTAGATTTTCCAGAACCTGAAGAACCCATAATGGCTACCATTTCACCGTCGGAAACATTAAAATTTATCCCTTTTAAAACATGAAGCGAATTTGCTCCCATTTTATAGGATTTATGAAGGTCTTTTATTTCAATCATGGCTTAGTATTAACATTACAAAGTACATAAATATATATTTGTGAAATGTGAAAATGGTGTTAAGACTTAATTAATATAGTCTTTTATAAGACTTTAAATTAAAAAATATGTTACATCATTTTTGAAGAAAGTGTATTTATTCTTTTTTAGAATTTTTTCGACTTCGATATATTGCATATCCAACTCCAGCAATTAAGAGATATGGGAATATCATAAGATACATAATACCATTATTAATTCCTCTTGCTGTTTGTCCACTTTCGTCACTTTCTATAACTGCTCGACACATAGCACACTGAGATTCTGCTGGCAATGAAGCAAGAAGTAAAAATCCAAATATCACAAATATTTTAAATCTCATATATTAAAATTAATAGTAGGGCGAAATCATTAGATAGACCACAACACCACTTATGGCAACATATAGCCAAAGTGGAAACGTGATTTTAGCTATTTTTTTATGTTTTTCGAATTGGCCTGTAATTCCTCTAACAAATGTTATCAATACAAAAGGTATTACTACAATTGATAATATAATATGTGTTAACAATACAAAATAATAGACATATTTCATCATTCCTTCTCCTCCATATTTTGTAGAATCTGACGTCATATGATAGGTGATATAAAGTAATAAAAATAATACTGAAAATGAAATTGCCGTTTTCATCAAACGCTCATGCATTTTTCTATTTCCCTTTTTTATTTGTAAAACTGCAAGAATTAATATGATGGCTGTCATTCCATTTATTGTAGCATATATTGGCGGCAAGAACCCCATTCGTTCCACCCCAGGAATTTTAATTCCAAAAAGAGCTGCTACTGCAATTGGGATTACTATAGAAAGAATCCAAATAAGGCGATTGTATTTTTTATTTTCTTCTGAATTTTCTAACATTATAATAGCGCCTTAATATCCTCTTTTAACATTTGAATTCCTGAATCTTCTAAACCATTATAATACACAATGGGGTTTCCATTTTCATCAATTCTTGATCGTATATAACCTTCTTGATCTATCAATGCGAAATAACCTGAATGCTCAAACCCTCCTTCAACTTCAGAATTTTCACCTGCATAAATGTTGAAACCTTCATTTGCTAATTTGTAGATGGAATCTTTTTCTCCAGTTAATAAATTCCAATAAGGATTGGTAATTTTATAACTTGTTGCATATTCTTTTAATACTGCCGGAGTATCATGTGCAGGATCTATAGTAAATGAGGCAATCGCAAGGTTTGGATTTCCGAAAAATTCGTTTTGTATTTTTACCATATTCCTATTCATAATTGGACAAATTGAAGGACATGTAGTAAAGAAGAATTCTACAATATATACTTTCCCTTTATAGGTTTCATTATCAATTATTTTCCCGTCTTGATTGGTAAAACTAAAACTTGGGACTTTCTTTTTTTCTTGGTTATTTACAACAATATATACTAAATCTGATTGTGTGAAATTTTCAACAATTTTTGGTACTGCCCAAATACCAAACAATAGGATGATAAATGAAATGCCTATATAAGAGTATTTTTTCATTTTAATTAGTTTCTTTTATTGAATTATACTTTTTTAAAGCCAATCTATATTCCGCAAGTATTACCCGAATATCATCACTCATTTTATTATTAATTTCTGAATAAACTCTAGCATCAAATCCATATAAAGTCCCAGTATCATCATCGTCATTTCTTCCTCTAAGATTTCTGTCTTTATCTATTATAAAAACGTAAGGTGTACTTAAATCATCTTCTAAGGTATAATTAGTTTGCAATGAATTAAACACATTATTAATTGCATCTGAGTTACCATATACAAAATTCCAATTCTCAGGATTCTCAATTTCAGTGAGTCTAGATTTTAAAAACTTTACCTTTTCCTGAGTCCCTTCAGGCATAAGTATAACAAATTGAAAATCTATAAATTGATAATTTTTTTTATATATTTCATGGGCTAAATTAAAAGCATGTGCATGATTATCATCAATATTATTTCCGAAGAAGCCTAAGACGGTAATTTTATTTTGCAGAGCTTTAGACTTTCCATCTTCTGTCTTAAATTCACTTATCTCTGAAATATTTGTCGTTAAAACAGGAAGTTTTACGAAATTATTTACCCCTGAAGCGAAAAAGAGGTAGGCAGTTATTGGAAGTATAAATAATACTCCTAAAACAATAAATTTTTTAATTTTATCTGAAGTTTTCACTATGCAAAAATAATAGGAAAATAAAGAAGTACCTTCTTTTCCTTATTTATTTTATAAAAAAAGACTCTTATTGAAATTACAATAAGAGCCTTTATATATTTTTGAAATTAGTTTTATCTAAAAATCGAATTTTATGTAGTTTTCTGCATAAACATTATAGATATAATCTCCTTCTAATAATACTATAAAAAGTAAATAGCAAATAAGAAAAACAGCAGTCCAAACCACAGCTCTTCTTAATCCCATTTTCTCATCACGCATATGCATAAAATCCCATGTAATATAATAGGCTTTTACAATTGTTAAAGCTAAAAATATCCAGTTCAAATACTTTAAAGCAAAAAGCGTGTTACTTGTTAAAAATTCAGGTTTTGCAATTCCTAAAGCAACTTCTATTATAGTAATAATAGAAAGTAACATAAATACTCCCCAGATTTTTTGAACGTTAGATTTAAACTTTAATCGTCCTCTAAATATTGCTAAATTGTGTTCTTCGTGTGCCATTTCTTAATATTAATTCTATTATATAAGGTAAAATACAGTAAATACAAATACCCAAACTAAATCTACAAAGTGCCAATAAAGCCCCACTTTCTCAACCATTTCGTAATGCCCTCTTCTTTCATATGTTCCTATAATTACATTAAAGAAAACAAGGATATTGAAAATCACACCCGAGAATACGTGAAAACCGTGAAACCCTGTAATAAAGAAAAAGAAATCTGCAAATAATGGCGTACCATATTCATTGTGTCTTAGGTTTGCACCTTCTACAATTAGCTTTCCATCTTTTTCTAATTTTGCTATAGATTCTGCACGAGAAAGAATTATTCTCTCCCCTTTGTCATCCAAATATTGCGTACGAATCAATATGGATTCATCTGCTAAAAATCCTTTTTTAACTTCTTCAAAAGAAACACTAGTTCTTGCAGATTCAGATTGAAACCAAACTCCTTCATTACTTTGTTCTGCAACTCTTTCAGATGGAATTGATATTGCAAAATCGGTAATTGCTTGTCGTTCTCCTTCTGCATTTAAAAATTGAAGTATTTTTCCTCCTTTAGTTTCAACAGCTCCATAGCTTCCCTTTATAAAGGTTCCCCATTCCCAAGCCTGTGATCCAACGAAAATTGCTCCACCAATAATTGTTAAAAATAAATATACGATTACCTTATTTTTCTTCATATGGTGTCCAGCATCTACCGCCAATACCATAGTAACTGAAGAGAAAATTAATATAAAGGTCATAAAGGCCACATAATACATAGGGAAATTCCCATGTATAAAAGGTATGTGGGTAAACACCTCATCTGCGATAGGCCAAGAATCTATGAATTTGAATCTTGAAAATCCGTAAGCGGCAAGAAATCCTGAAAAAGTTAAAGCATCAGATACGATAAAAAACCACATCATCATTTTGCCATAACTAGCTTTTAAAGGTCTGTTTCCTCCATCCCAGGTTTTTTGGTCAGTGCTTGTTTTTGCAACTGTTGCTTCCATAAAAAGTAATTAGTTTTTAATTGATTTCAAAAATACATATAATTTTTATCTAACAAAATAGAAAAATAAAAAGAGGTAAATCCATAAAACATCAACGAAATGCCAAAAAGTAGCTGCTATCTCTATGCCTACGGTGTTTCCACTAGTATATTTTTGTTTATAATGATTATAAATTACTACTAAAACTGCTATTAGTGCCGCAATTATATGTGTTAAGTGCATCAACACTACTAAATATACAAAGGAAGTTGTAATGGTACTTTCACTTCCTGTAAAAAAATATCCATTTGCTATTATCTCTGAAAACCCTTTAAATTGAAGTACAACAAATACCAATCCCAATATAAATGTACTTATTAAAAGTAGCATTCCTTTTTTATTTTCTTCGGCAGCAACCATATTTTTTGCAATATGGATTGTTATACTACTAATTACAATCACAACTAGACTTAGGTAAAATGCCTGTGGTATTTGAAAATCGGTTAACCAATCTGGTCGTTCTTTACTTACAACATACGCACTTGTAAGTCCTGCAAAGCTCATTCCAAGACTTATCATTCCAAACCAAAGCATCATTTTCTTGGCTCTATCTACTTTTGACTTATCGAATTCTAAACTATTTTCCATCTTGTTTAAATTACTATGAGTTATAACTATTACCTTAAAAACTTATCTAATACATATACTATTTGCAACAAAGTGATATAACTTACACTCGCTAACATGAATTGCTTTGCAACTTTATTTGTTTTTAAACGATATAAACGAATTGCAAAATATAAAAACCCCAATCCAATTAATCCCATAATCACTCCAGACACCACACTTAACTCTAATCTACCCGTAACACCTAATACTGGAATTAAGGATGCCAATACTGTCCAAATGGTATATAAAACAGCTTGTAATGCTGTACTCTTATCTCTTTTCCCATTTGGTAACATAAAGAAACCTGCTCGTTCGTAATCATCATACAAAAACCAACCTATCGCCCAAAAATGAGGAAATTGCCAAAAAAATTGAATCATAAACAAAGTCCCTGGTTCTATACCAAATTCTCCAGTTGCTGCAACCCATCCTAACATAAATGGAATTGCTCCTGGAAAAGCTCCTACAAACACAGAAAGTGGTGTTTTTGTTTTAAGTGGTGTATACAAACTTACATACATAAAAATGCAAATTGCACCGAACATTGCTGTGATAGGGTTTATTGCATATAAGGTTACAATACCGATTATAGTTAAAACAACAGCAATAATAAATGCTGAATTTACACTAATCCTACCTGCAGGTATTGGTCTGTTTTTAGTACGCTCCATCAACGCATCTAAATCTCGTTCGATGATTTGATTGTATACATTAGATGCTCCAACCATAGAATAACCTCCTACACTTAAAAGTAATAGGGTTATCATATTTATAGATTCTGCGCCTAAAAAATAACCAGCTATAGATGAGAATAACACGCTAACAGACAACCTTACTTTGGTTATTTCTGCGAAGTTTTTTAGAAACGATACTTTTTCTGTATGTGATTGGATAACAGACACCCTCTTTTATTTAGCGCTGCAAATATACAGTTACTCTTTTTCCTCCACAATATATAATCTACATTCTTATCTATTAAAATAAAACAGAATTTTAATAATAAAAATCAACTATTATTGATCGTAATGCCAATTAAATAGATCTGTTCTTATTCCTAGATTGAACCAAGTGGTTTGACTTTCAAAATTTTCATCTGTATTAACCATAGGACTATAATCTCTATAAATAACACTTCCGTAAACCTTTAAACTTGTAGCTGGGTTAATTAAATATCCCAATTGTAATTCAGTAAAGAAAAAATCTATTGTGTTTCCTTGAGCAACCTCATTTCCTGTTTCAAATGCTCTATTGTCTTCATTACCATAAATATCTGCACCATAAAACAGTTGATCCTCGGGTGTGTTAAAATCTGAACCTCGTTGAGCAACAATTATTTTTGCATCGCCAAACAATCTTCCTTTATGGTAGTGTCCTATTAAAATAAATTCAGAAAAACTTGATCCATAGGCATGAGCAATAGATTGATTGTTATGCCCATAATTTAAAACAATTGTATTATGAGAATAAGTATAAGGTCTTACTCTATTGTATTCTGCTTGCAAGAATAAATTTTTAACACCAAAACCATCGTAATATTTCATTCCTATTTGATAGCCTGTTTTATTTTTCCAACTACCTTCCCCTCCAAAAACATCGCTCGATGAAAACTCGTCTATTATAAATTGTCCGTACATATTTATACGGTCATTAATTTTATATTTCGCGCTTAAGCCAATTAGAGCATTTCCAGATCGAGAACCTGTAGAAAACTGTATGGATTGATAGAATATGATTGGATTCATATATGAAAAGTTAACCCCATCACCTGCACTATCCCAAATAACAGATTCAAACAAACCTATATTTAACCGTTTAGTTATATTATAACTTAAATAATGGCTCGCAATATATTTGTTTTTATAGGATCGATTATCATTTAGTACTTCCGAGCGAACGTCTTTTAAAGCCATCCAGGTATTGGTATATTTTATTTTCCAGAAAGTGGTGTTAATTTTAAAATAAGGATACGGACTTGCATTATCACTTAAAAATAAAGATCGATGTCCCTCGCCTATAAAGTTTTTACCATGACCTAATTGAAAATTAAAATGTTCAGACGGTGAATAAGAAACATAACCCGTGGCAACAGGATAGTCGTATGCGTCTTCTTTAAATTCTTTTGCTATACCCCTTCCAGGTATGATTGCGGGATTACCTCCGTCTGGTTTTATTGATTCTGCATACCTATTAAAATAATCTGCAAACCTTCCTTGGCTTTCATAGATTACACTAAAGAAGCTCAATTTATTTCCAATTCCTCCTTGTAAATAAACTAACCGAGTATTATTATAGGTGTCAATATCTGCATCCACATCTTTACCTACCTGTAAATCTACTCCAGGGTCTACGGTCAGCCAATAATCTTTTCCTTTTAAAGTCACCATATGTTCATTCCACCATTTTCTTCCAAACCAAGAAGTTTTATTCTTTAATATTTTTTGGTTTTCAGTTTCAAAATCATAGTACTTGTTAACTTCACTATAAATAAATGGCTTTTGACCTGTATGACTATTCGTTCCTACTTTGTTTAAAGCAGCATCGAATCTACTGTAGTTTTGATGAGATAATGGAATATTAATATTGCTTCTATACTCCTCATTGGTATAAGGCTGCTTAACAATATCATTGTATTCATTTGTCAAATCATTAACGAGCAACTGCTCATTTAAAGATTTTTCTTCTAAAGTGGGTTCTTCTAAAGGTATATTAATAGGAATTGTAAACTGTACGTATGAAGGATTTGAATTATAGGTAGCAGGAGTGATTTTTGGTAATAAATTAAAAACTCGTTTTGCTTCCTCTTTTAATTCATTATAGATAGCATCCACATATAAAACTTTAAACTCACCTTCTTTAGTTACTTCAAAAAAGACCTCTGCTTTTCCGCTGTAATTTTCATTAGTAGCTATTTCCGGAGTTTTAAAATTGGTATAAATAAATTGTTGCAAAGTGAAATTAAAACAATTTTCAAGAGAATCTATAGTAACATTAGAGCATTCTTTAAAAACAGGATATTTCCCAAAATTAGCAGTAGTGATTTGAGAATATGAGGTAAAGGCAATTAAAAAAATAAGAAATGAGGCAAATTTCTTCATTATAAAAAGACATTATTATTTTTGGAAAGATACGGATTTTTACAATGTTTAAATAAAATAATCCCCATCTTCATTCCAACAAAAAATGGGGACTCATGTAAATACTAATCTATTTTAAATACTATAGGAATCATATATTGAACCTTAACAGCTTTATTTCCCTGTCTGCCAGGTTCCATTTTAGGTAATTTTGAAACCACTCGAATAGCTTCCTTTTCTAAAGATTTATCTATAGCTCTTGCAATTACATTTGTAACTAATCCTGATTCATCAATATAAAATTGAACATTTATGGTTTGCTTCCCTTTGGTATTAATTACATCAAACTTATCGGCATTAAATTTCTTCTGTATAAATGATTTAATTTTTAAAGACATACAATTCCTTTTAGCAATATTTGAAGATAAATCTTCACAACCTGGAAAAACCGGAACATGCTCTACTCCAACCAGATTATATGATTTTTTCTCCTCCACCTTTTTATTATTAGTTGCAGGTTTTTTAGGGATAAAATCCTTTTCTTTATCTGGCTCATTTATATCTGAAAGGTCTGTTTCTAAATCAGAAGTGTTTTTAGTTTTTTTAATGTTCTCAATTACTTTCCTAATTGTTTTTGGTTTTGTTATTGTTGCTTTCTTTTTTTTATTCTTAATTGGCTCTTCTAATCTGTACATAATAAAAGGAAGTTCATCCAAAGAATTTATTTTCGGAATAACTATCGCTTTTTCTTTAGTTTCAAATTTAGTCTGCATAACAGAATAAACGATTAAAAGACTAATTATTAAACTTAATTGAAAAAACAATTTCGAATTCCACTTAATATTAACACTCTTTTTATCGTCTCGTCTAGACAATGTTTTTGGTTGGTCATTGTTTAAATTGTTCTTAGATAATTTCATAATGTGAATATTTAAAAGTTAATATATTCTTATGAATACAAGGGTTGTGCCAAAAAAAAATCCCGCTTCTAAAAAATAGAAGCGGGATTAATATTTTATATATTATGTAATTTTAAAATTCTACTTGGAATAAGATTGGCAAAGAATATAATACCCCTACAGCTTGACCTCTTTGTTTTCCCGGAATCATTTTAGGTAAAGATTTTACAACTTTAATTGCTTCATCTTGCAATTTTGGATGAGGAGCTCTTGCTCTTACATTAACAACGTTTCCATGTTTATCAATCTTAAATTGAACAGATATTCTTTGTCTTCCTTCTAAACCTAAATCTCCAGCAAGTTCAGTGTTAAATTTTTTCTGAACAAACTTTTGAATTTTTTCAGACATACACTGTTTCTTCTCATTATTGCTTTTTTTCTTTTCACATCCTGGATAAATTGGAACATTCTCAATTACAGCAAATGGGACATCAGCAATTTCTTCATCTACAGCTTCTTCTATCTCTTCAATTTCTACAATTTCTTCCTCTTGATCTACTTCTGCAGATTCAATAACCGTCTCCTCAATATCAGCCTCATCTTCAACTTCCACAATTACATCTGGAGCTGCTGGTGGTGGTGGTGGTGGTGGCGGTGGTGGTGGTGTATTTGTGATTGGAATATCTTCTTCCAAATCATCATTAACCTCAAAGGCATCTTGAGATATATTTGTCTTATCATACGTTTTGTTTTCAATCGCTCGCCACGTAATAAAAAGCATTAATACCATTCCTAGTTGGAAAAATATCATACTTCTACGATTTAAATCTGATTTAGGATTCTTTTTAGGTTTCATAGTAGTGTATTAATATTGTTGCTAAAATATAGAAATTCTTTAGTAAATAAAAGATTTCAAGTTATAATTCTGTTTTTAACATTCCTAAACGCTAAAGCACCTAAAATTGACCCTATAGTATTGGCCAAAATATCAAATATATCGGCATGTCTTGATGCTATGAACAGTTGTTGTATAATCTCAATTATTATGCCGTAAAAAAAGCACAACAATATGATAATCAATAAATTTTTAAAATTTATATTCCTTTTGTTATAAATAAAAAAATAAGACACCCAGATAAATGATAAAATAAAGTGTATTAAAATATGGACTACTTTGTCATTAACATAAACAAATCGGACTTTTGGTATTTCACTTGTTGGTAATAAAAAAGCAGTTGTTATAAAAAGTGTATAAACTAAGCCAATTGATAAAAGGGTTTTAAGCCCCAATAATTTCTTTATAAGCTCCGTCATCAAGTAATTGCTCTAATTCTTCGGTATTAGTCATTCTAAGTTTAATCATCCATCCATCTCCATATGGATCTGAATTTACTTTTTCAGGTTCTGTTTCAAGACTATCATTAAATTCGACAATCTCTCCTGAAAGTGGTAGAAAAAGATCTGAAACCGTTTTAACAGCTTCTACAGTTCCAAATATTTCTTCTTTGTCTAATGTCTCATCTAAAGTTTCTACTTCAACATAAACAATATCTCCTAGTTCTCCTTGAGCAAAGTCTGTAATTCCTATTGTTGCAATATCACCTTCTATACTAATCCATTCGTGATCTTTTGTGTATTTTAAGTTTGACGGTACATTCATAATATTATAAATAAAAGGGTTATTAAATTAATTTCCAAAATTATAGCGCAGGGTAAATCCTGTTCTAATTGTAGTCTGTGGAAATGCTGTTGAAATAGCATATTCCGAAAATGTATGATCGTAATAAAATAATGCAGTTAGACTTTTACTTAGTGCATAATCTACAGATAATTGAGCTCCATATATTGTTTGTCCAGCTGTTGTTTGATTATTATCTATATCTAAATAACGTATAATCGTTTTATTATCTCTTCTAGATAAATCTAATTTAAAGTTTAAATCACTTTTTAAGATTCTCTTTTTTCCGCCAAAATTAGTTCCTATTCTAAGGTCTTTAACTCGATAACCAGCACCAATTATTATTTCATCCCCTTTAATTTCTGTTAATATATTGTTGGCAAAACTAAGAGAAAGTGCTCTGTCTTTTCTCAATTCAAAAAGAATATTAACTGAATTTTTCATTTCAAAATCCAATCGAATTAATGGTGAGAATTGCTCTGTAAGATTAACATTAGATAAAATTATCTCTGACTTATAATTACCAGATTGATCAATATCTAATGGGTTATCTGAATCATAATCTAAATTTGTTTGAAATTGATTTACAGTATATCCTGATCTATACCCATGTTGTACTGAAAATCTTTTAAACATTTTCTTAAACCAATTAATCCTCATTAATCCAGTGTATTTAAGATCCCAGTTCGGAATTGGCATATCCCTAAATATACTTGTACTTTCACTTGAAGCATCAGAGCCTTTATATGCAGATAAGAAAGCTGGCAATAACACATCCTGACTAGTAGGGCCAAATCCAACTGGATACCCTGTTTCATCATCTATTGCATACGTATAATTAGGATTTTCTTGATCCATTTCTCTAGCAAGCCGATCTGCAATTACAAACCTATTATCTCTAAAATCATTAAATGCGGAGGAATTACTTTCATCGCTAGCACTAAACGCCGTTTTAATCAATACAGTAGAAATATTGAAGTTTCCAAAGGAACTTGGTGTTAAGGATCTATACAATCCATTTTCAACAATATAGTTTTCTGAATAATTCTCAGCATAAATTCTACTTCCTGTTAAGTCTATTTTTAGACCTGGTATTAACTCGATACCAGCATTATAATCTAGTTGCGAAGATTCTACTTCGGTATACTGCTCGTTAAATTCTGGATAAATAGTTAACCAACCATTACGTGCAGCTAATTCTCTTACATCTGCCTGACTACCAAAAGTATACCCTGCAGTAGGCTTTAAGGTTCCAATAAACCCAACAGAAGGTGTATATCCAGGTAAGAAAGTTCCATTATTTTCTTGATAGTTTATCTGGATCTTTTTCACCATAGTAACAATACCAATAAGCGTATTAAGTCCTTTATCACCAGCGCTTAACTTTGGTTCTGCATTTATATCGCCACTAGAAGAGGTTTCATTATTTCTTATTCCAGCTTTAACATCTGCGCCACTTCGTTTTGCACTACTAGAATTACTTTTTACAGTTTTTTTCGTAAGCCCAATATAGCGGTAAAAGTTTTTCATATCGAAATTAGAATTGATACGATGCGTATTGGCATTTTGCACTGAATTACCCAAATTATAAACTTGAGCAGGCTCTCCATTATCTATATCAATTTCGATTTCACTAAATAAATCACTACTTTTTTGCCATTGAAAATCTCCAGTATAAGAATAGGTTGCCCTAATAAATTTTAGGAAAGGAACTTTATCAAAAGGTATATCATAATTTAATTGTAAGGACTGAAAATGTCGATTAGGGTCTCCAACATCAAAGAATCCATCCCAAATTCCAATTGAATTATCTACAAGCCCACTAGGTTCTATGTAATTTTTAACGGTACGATTATTAGAAGACGTAAAGTTAAATCGTAACGACTTTGTTAGATTATAATTAATTGTGTACTGCCAATCAAACAAGAAATTACGTTGATATAATGTTGGCACTCCAATACTATTATCATCTAAATTAAATTCTCTAAATTTTTGCTCGTTATACTGTCTCACATAATTAGAGCCAACAGATATGTTTGTAGGTAAATAATTAAAATTTAAATCTTTTAAAAATTGCCAATACTTACTTCTAAATATTGAATCGTTCTTTTTAAAAGGCTCTACAGGTTTAGACTGGAAATTGTAATTATAGGTTCCTCCTAATCGTGCATTTTGATCTAATGATTCTTCAATTTCAAAATCACGATGGTCTATTTGATTATAAGAATATGAAAAGGTAAAATTCTCTATATCGTAAATTTTTGGTTTAGCATCTCCAGTTCTATCTTTTCTAACGCCTATAAAGTTTACACTTTGTCGTTTAGTGTAATCTTCAGACTGTTCTTGTATTTTATCCCGTTCAGCCGAATTGGTTTCTGCATCTAATCTTGCATCTAACTCAATATCCTGAAATTCTTCATCATATTTTGGAGTAATTAACTCTTCAGATAAACCAAAATTAAAGGGTAATTGTACTCCCCATGTTTGTGGTAGTAATTGCCCTAAATTAAGGTTGGATACTACAGTATAAATTTGTGCATCTTCTAAACTTCGTTGGTTAGGACCTTGCTCTATAGAACCAAAACCAACTGTGCTTTTTCTTCCCGTCGCACTTACATCTGCAAAATCTGCGAAATTCATATCCATACTTGCAACTGCAGCCCATCCACCTTCATTATCCAACTCAGTCATACGAAGTTCGTTAAACCATGTTTCTCCACAAATATCGCCAGTAGTACTATTTTTTACACCCAACATAATGGTTCTTACATTACCAAAACTAGGGTTTCCTATCATACCAATTGTCAATTCATTTTCAGGTCCAGAAAAATTAGGATCCAATACAGATTGACGATAGAAGGGATCATCATCAGGATTCGCTAACACTAAGGCTTTTACTTTTTGCAATAAATCAAAAGGTAAAAGCATTCTGTTTTCAATAGGCCAAATTTCTTCTGGGGAAGTAGCACCAAATTCTGTTGGATTTAATGGAATTTGGACTTCATAATAGTTTTGAGTAAGGTCATTTCCTAATCTAATAAAAGCAACCATATCACCATCCGTCAAGTCAGAATTCCCTAGATCATTCAAAGTTGTTTCATTATGAATAAACATTTCTAAGTTCTTATATTGACGCATATCCACATTAAAATTTTTGTAAACTCCTCTACCATCTTCTGGTTCTAGCCCACAAACTCTTAAGGATAATGATTGCTCGTCTTGACGAATAATATTATTATTATTATTTAACTCTTCTCGAACTACTCCAGGTGGAATTACATAAGGAATAGGTAGTCTATCACCGTTAGCAATTACACTTACGGTTAAGTTTTCAAACAAAGTATCGTCTAAATCTGGATCTGATCCATCATCTTCTAACGACAATAAAAATCTTCTATAGTCACCTCTAACCAAATCTAAAGTACCAAAACGCAATACAACATCCTCTTCAAATTGTGACAAATACATTCGCATAAAACGTATGGATCTAAAATCTGAAGCTCCATTTATGACTTGATCCGGCTCACTAATTGGAATTTTAAAAAGAATCCATCTTGCTTCAATAACCTCATTATTAGGCAATACAATTCCTGGTTCAATCTTAACATCGGTAATATATTCGTTATCTAAAATGCTCATATTGGGGGTAATATTCACATTGTATTCAAAATAACTATCTACCGTATTCATGGTATTATCCCGATTAATATCTTCTACATCGGGTACAGAAGTTGACCCTCTATCGGTATTCCCAACTGCTACTGGTGAGTTACCCTCAGTACCATTATATTTTCTATACCGCTGAACAATATTACCTTCTGCTTGTAAAAAATATTGGTAATTATCTTCAGCTGGATCTTCTAAACCAGCAAATTCTGGAAATAATTGCCCTTCAGAAATATCATTATTACCATCGTAACCTATATCCTGATTGATTCGTTCTTCCCCCTCGGTATCAAATGCATATACTAAAGATTGGTTAGTTGGCACTTTACCATAAGCTGTGGGTATTGTGTTGCTTGTTCCCCCATCATTTGGCAATCCATTTTCATATTGTTTTCTTCCATCCTTTAAAACATCTTCAGAAATATTTCCTAAGTTAAAACTTAAAACTCCACCATTAGATACCGTTTCTACTTGATGATAGGGATCCATTAACCAAAACTCGATATATTCTACATTTGAACGTTCAAAATCTGTAGTTGTTAATTGTCTAGTAATTCCACCAAATCTTTCTAAAGGATTTGGTAAAACATTCCCACCATTTGCTTCTGGGTTAAAGTTATATTGCCCACGTTGAGTTGGTGAAAATGCTAAATCTAAGGTAAATAATGCTTGTGTTTGCCCTTCAATAATATCTTGATCTGGAAATATTTCATCTCTAAAAACACGACGTGTAAATGGAGAAGATAAATCATCTACAGTAATCCCATCTGGTCTCTGAGAACTGTAAAAAACAGGATCAATAGTATACCAAGATAATTTTCCTCTATTGTAATTATATGCCAAATCCCCATTCCCTAATTCTCCACCAAGCCCGACAGGAGTACTTGATAAAAACCAAGTTAATGGAGGTCTAATATCTGTTTTTGTCTGTGCAGATTCAAAATCATCTACATAAGAAGTAGTTTTTCCATTTAGATCTGACACTTTAGGTGCTCCAGGTAATAAATAGGCAAATTCACCTCGTAGGGATATGTTGGATTCTACATCGGTATCTATATTTGGAAGTACATTAACCCATCTGGTAAAAATAGGAACTTCGGTAGAATAGTTTGCATTAATCCCAAACATTGTATTATTGATAGGCTCCGAATCAAATGAAGATTTTTGTGTTAATGGACGTTCATTTAGGTTTAAATAAGTCGCTCCCATTTGAAACTTTTCGTTAAAAAAGTGTTCTACATTTATCCCGGTAAATCGTTTTGTTTGTTGCCCAAATAAAGCATTATTTTCAGTAGTAATTTGAATGGGCACATTAGAACTTAATAAGGAAGGGTCTAAGATTTGCACTCTCCCTAATTGATAGTTTACGGTATAATCAACACCTTCTACTAGGACTCTTCCTCCTGCTGTTACAGTAACAGATCCTTGAGGTATATTAAAAGCACCAATAGGGATACCATCAGACCCAGTGGATTTATAGGTTCCTTTTAATTGAAATTTATTCTTATCACTTTGTTCTTGTTCCGCCTGTGTTTTAGTTTCGGTATAAAGTGATCTAAACACATACTTTTCCTGATTAGGATTATAGGTGATTGGAATATCATAATCTTCAGAACCACCATTTGGATCGTTATCTAAAGCTTTAAATAAATGGGATCCAAAAGGCTCAAGATTTGTAAATATTATTCTACCATTTTGTGTATCTACAGTAATTCCTGGAAGAAAATCAAAGAAACCATCACCACCTTGTTGAGGATCTCCGTTAAAATTTAAACGATCTAAATTAAATACTCGTAATAAAGGCGTTTGCTCCAGCGCTTGTTCACCTTCTTCTGGTTCAGGAAAGGATTCCCCATCAACTGGAGTAATAAAGTTTTGAGGAGATGGGTCTGTGTATAATATATTTAAATTAAATCCTTCTTGTTCTAATTGAAAAGCACCAAGTGGGTAGATGTTTTTCATCATAATATCCCAAATAGGTTCATTTACATTTGTAATATTACTTTTTAATAATTTAACTACTAAATTTTGTGAGACTCCCTCAATAGGTTCTTGATCTCCTTCTCCTGGTATTGTACCTCCTGTTGCATCTACACCATCACTAGAGAATTCACCTACTTGATAAACCTCTCCATTTACAGTAAATTGAAACGCAACTGCTAATACTTCATCATTATTTAATCGTTGATTTAATGATATATACCCTAATTGGGTGTCGATTTGATATTCGTTTAATCCTAGTCTTCTAGCATTTTCTAGAGTAACATAATCCAAACCATCTCTTACTTCTAACCCGCCAAAACCAGCTTCTACAGTAGCGATATCACGAATATTAGGTGTTAAAATTGATGGCTCTGACCCATCTATACCCAAAGGATTAAAATCGTTATTTGAATTGCTTGGATATGCTCCACTTGCTGCATTTATAAATCCTCCTGGAGGAAAAGGCAATCCAATATTTTCTGGATTAGATTCCCCAATATCCTGTATTGCAACTATATTTCTAACATTGTCTGTTCTATTTGTTGTGTTAGTAATCCAAATTTCTGTCCTTGTAACCTGAACATTTGTATTAATAAATGGATATTGTGAAAGCACTTTATCATAGTTATCTCTAAAATAATGAGATAAGAAAAAGTGACGGTTTTCATCGTATTCTAATGCAAATATTTCAAAATCATTAACCGTAGCGCCTCCTTCTGCAACCACTGTTCTTGTTTCCGATTTTTGTTCTGAAAAAACCCCCGTTATGCTTGTCTTTCCAAATTGGAGTTCTGTCTTTACACCAAAAAGATCTTGTGCCCCTTTAATTAAAGAACTATTTAGCGGCATACTTACATTACCAATTTCAATTTTTCGAATGATATCATCTTCCGTTGGTGTATATTCTAATTTTATTTGATTCTGAAAATCAAAAGTAGATTGTGTATCGTAATTCGCTGTAATTTGTAGACGTTCTCCAACCTTACCTACTAAACTTAAACTAATTCTTTGGTCAAAATCAAAAGATAAATTTTTCCTATTTCGAGGTGAAAATGCTGGATTATCCTGTTTGGTAAATAATAAACCCAAATCAATCTCAACACTACCCTGTGGTATAATCTCTATAGTATTTCCACCAAAAACCGATTCAAAGAATCCAGAATTTACATAAAATGCTGGAATAAGGTTTTTTTGAAGTTCTTCAGAATTTTCTTTCCTTCCATCGGTTGCATCAATCTTATCCTTAAAGTAACTTTTCATTTGTTCCTTTAGAATCAAATCTTGATACTCTTCTTGAGTAAGAATTAAAGGGTATGTAATGGTAAAATCACCAACTATTTTAGTATAAATATAACGATCTGTAATTGGATCATATGTATATAAACCTTCTATGCTAGTAGGGTCTGGCAGGTCCATACGCCCTACGGAATAACCAGTACTTGTTGTGTCTTGTGAATATCCAGTTGAAAAACTGCTTATTGTAATAGCTAAAACTAATAAAAGTCTAATTACACTATTCTTTACATCGTAATTTTTAAAGCCCAATTGTTATAATTTTTTTAAAGCTAATTTAATGATAGTTTCAACAGACGCTTCTGGATCTTGCTTTACGATTGTACTGCAAACCTTTTCAGCTTGTTTTCTAGCAAATCCTAAGGTTTCTAAAGCTGATAACGCTTCATTTTTATTAGTATTGCTTGAAACTATTGAAACATCATCTAAGCCATAAACTTTTAATATTTTATCTTTTAAATCTAAAACTACTCTCTGTGCTGTTTTAGATCCAATTCCTTTTACTGATTGTATGGTTACTAAATCGTTTTGCGCAATAGCTTCCATTACTTGCTCTGGAGATAACGAAGACAGCATTGTTCTAGCTATACTTGCCCCAACTCCAGAAACTGAAATTAACAACCTAAATATTTCACGCTCTACTATACTTGAAAACCCGTATAATGTATGCGAATCTTCCCGAACTTGCAAATGAGTAAACAGTTTTACTTGCTCTTCTGTAGGAAGCTGTGAAAATGTATGCAATGATATATTAATATAATACCCAACACCATTACAGTCTATAACTATATTTGTCGGGTTTTTTTCAACTAATCTTCCCTGTATATGGGTTATCATTGGCTATTTAAGGTTGATGTTTCAAATATAATATAATTATTTGCATCTGCCATCTTCAAAAAAGCTAAAAATCTCTTTCTTAAATTCCTTTTTGAAGTTCATTTTCTTGAGATTCTTTTTGTTGTGCATCAACAACTGCAACAGCTGCAATATTAACCATTTCTTCAACACTTGCTCCTAATTGAAGAATGTGAACAGCTTTTTTCATCCCCAACATAATTGGACCTATAGACTCTACTCCTTCCATTTCTTTTAATAATTTATAATTACTATTTGCTGAATCTAAATTTGGAAAAATTAAAGCGTTTACTTTTTTTCCAGCAAGTTTTGAAAAAGGAAATGCCTTTTTAAGTAACTTAGAATTCAATGCAAAGTCTGTTTGAAGCTCACCATCAACAACAGTATCTGGAGAAACCTTATGCAAATACTCAACCGCTTGTTTTACCTTTTTTGCCTGTGGGTGTTTTGAAGATCCAAAATTTGCATACGAAATCATTGCTATTACTGGCTTAATACCAAACATTTTGATGGTATAATTCGTCATTTGTGCAATGTTAGCCAATTCCTTAGCTGTAGGATCAATATTTATGGATGTATCTGATAAAAATAAAGGACCTCTTTTAGTAAGCATTAAATTAGTAGTTGCAATTCTATTAACCCCTTCAAATTTTCCAATAGTTTCTAAAACTGGTCTTATAACCACTGGATAAGATCTTGAATAACCAGAAATCATAGCATCTGCATCTCCTTCATTCACCATCATAGAAGCAAAATAATTTCGTTCCCGCATTAGCTTTTGCGCAGCATATAGCGTTACCCCTTTTCTGTGTCTATTTGACCAATAAATTTTTGCGTACTCATTTAATTTATCTAATTGTTCATCGCTTTTAGGATCTATAATTTCGACATCTTCCTCAAATTCGATTTCTTTCATGAGCTCGAGAATAATTTCTTTTCTTCCCAATAATATCGGAACACCTATTCCTTCTTCTAAAACAATTTGAGCAGCTTTCAATACATCTAAATGATCAGCTTCAGCAAAAACTATCTTTTTAGGATTTGACTTTGCAAGGTTATGCAATAGTCGCAAGATTTTATTGTCATTCCCCATTCTATCAAACAACTCTTCTTCATATGCTGCCCAATCACTAATAGGTTCTTTAGCGACTCCACTTTCTACAGCAGCTTTAGCTACTGCTACAGGAATTGTCCCAATAAGTCTCGGGTCAAAAGGTTTAGGGATAATATAATCTCTTCCGAAAATCAATTTTGTTTCACCATAAGCAATATTTACTTGTTCTGGAACATTCTCTTTTGCTAAAGCTGCCAAAGCTTTAACTGAAGCTATTTTCATTGCTTCATTTATTTTTGTCGCTCTTACATCTAAAGCTCCTCTAAAAATAAAAGGAAACCCCAATACATTATTTACCTGATTAGGATGATCGCTCCTTCCAGTTGCCATAATTATATCATCTCTTGTTTTTATAGCAATGTTATAATTAATTTCAGGGTTTGGGTTTGCTAAAGCAAAAACAATAGGGTTATTGTTCATGCATTTTAACATCTCGGGAGTTAAAATATCAGCTATCGACAAACCAACAAATACATCGGCATTTTTAATAGCATCTTCTAATGTATGAATATCCTTAGAGGTAGCAAATTCAGATTTTTCAACGCTAAGATCTTCTCTATCCTTTCTAATTACCCCCTTACTATCTAACATCACTATATTCTCTGCTTTAACTCCAAAAGCCTTATACAGTTTAGTACATGAAGTAGCAGCAGCACCAGCACCACTAATCACCACATAGACCTCCTCCATTTTTTTTTCTGCTATTTCTACAGCATTCAATAATGCTGCGGCCGAAATAATTGCTGTTCCATGTTGGTCATCATGCATTACTGGAATGTCCAGCTCATCTTTTAATCGAGTTTCAATCTCAAATGCTTCAGGAGCTTTTATATCTTCTAAATTAATTCCTCCAAAAGTAGGTGCAATATTTTTTACTGTTTCAATAAAAGCATCCACATCTTGTGTATCCACTTCAATATCAAAAACATCTATATCTGCAAATATTTTAAATAATAAGCCTTTTCCTTCCATCACAGGTTTAGAAGCTTCTGGACCAATGTTCCCTAAACCTAAAACCGCAGTCCCGTTAGATATCACTGCCACCAAATTTCCTTTATTGGTATATTTATAGACATTGTTTATTTCCTTTTCAATTTCCAAACAAGGTTCTGCAACACCAGGAGAATATGCCAAAGAAAGGTCTCTCTGAGTAGCGTATTTTTTAGTAGGAACAACCTCTATTTTTCCAGGTTTTGGCTTTGCATGATAAATAAGGGCTTCTCGACGTTTACTTTGTTTACTCATAATTATTGAAGAATTAATTACTCATTAAAGTGATTTGCAAAGTTACGTAAGAAAGGATAAAGAATAAGACTTACAGCTCTTTATTACTGTTTTTAAGGTACTCAATATTTCTAATTAGTCCTGAATATTTTGTTCGCTTTATTGGGCTTTTTTTAAAAATATTCTGAAAAACTTCTTCGGTGAGTTCTTCCCAATCTTTTTTTGAATGAGATAATAATAAAGGGTTTGCATTAAATAAAGGCTCATTATGCGATTTACTAAAACGATTCCAAGGACATACATCTTGACAGATATCACAACCAAACATCCAATCTTCAAATTGTCCATTAACCTGGGAAGGGATTTCATTTTTTAATTCAATTGTAAAATACGAAATACATTTGCTGCCATCTACTACATAAGGATCCACAATTGCTTGTGTTGGGCAAGCATCAATACAAGCAGTGCAAGTTCCACAATGATCTGTCGTTGCAAAATCGTATTCCAAATCTAAATCTAAGATAAGTTCTGCAATAAAATAAAATGAGCCTGTATCTTTTGTTATTAGATTGCTATGCTTTCCAATCCATCCCAATCCACTTTTTGCTGCCCAAGCCTTATCTAAAACTGGAGCAGAATCTACAAATACACGCCCAGACACATCCCCTATTTCTTCTTGTATAAAATTAAACAGACTTTTAAGTTTATCTTTAATTACAAAGTGATAATCTGTTCCGTATGCATATTTTGAAATTTTATACGAATCTTCTCTTTGTTGTTTTTCAGGAAAATAATTTAGCAGTAATGAAATTACACTTTTTGAATCTGGAACTAATATTGTTGGATCTAACCGCTTGTCGAAATGATTCTCCATATAGGACATTTCGCCATGCATGTTTTTAGTTAACCAAGTTTCTAAACGAGGTGCCTCTTCTTCTAGAAATTCAGCTTTGCTAATTCCACAGGATAAAAAACCGAGACGTTTTGTTTCTGCTTTAATTAGTTTGGTATGGTTTGTTCTTGAGAGCAATTTAATTTCTAGCTATTTGTCAGCCTGAGCGCAGTCGAAGGCCTAGTTATTTATTATACTTATAATGTGTAGCGTTTCTACATTCAGATAGAATTTGAAGCATTTCAAAATCACCATTAATTAAAGCTATTTTCTTAGCCCGTGTCCATCCTTTTATTTTCTTTTCAAAACAGATGGCTTCTAAAACATCATTAAATTTATAGTGATAAACAAGTGTTAATGGTCTTCGTTTAAAAGTGTAAGAATTTCTATTATAACCTGATTTATGATCTTTAAACCTACTATTCAAATTATTTGATATTCCTGTATAAAAAGAATCATCTGAGCATTTTAGAATGTAAACATAGTAATTAAACATGACGCTAAATAAGGGCTTCGACTGCGCTCAGCCTGACAATCTCAATATATTAAAAAATATCACTTTAAAACAACCCCCCTTGAGTTGGGCCTTTTATTTTACCTAAATGTTTATATGCTGCTTCGGTAACTTCTCTTCCACGAGGTGTTCTCATGATAAATCCTTGCTGGATTAAAAAAGGTTCATACACTTCTTCTATAGTTTCTACACTTTCACTAACTGCTGTTGCAATAGTAGAAACACCAACTGGACCTCCCTTAAATTTATCGATAATGGTACTTAATATTTTATTATCCATTTCATCTAAGCCATGAGCATCTACATTTAATGCTTCTAAGGCATATCTTGAAATTTTAATTTCAATTTTTCCATCACTTTTTATTTGTGCAAAATCTCTAACTCTTCTTAATAATGCATTCGCAATACGAGGAGTTCCTCTACTTCTTCCAGCAATTTCTATAGCAGCCTCCATACTTATGGGCACATTTAATATGGATGCACTTCGCTGAACTATAGTGGTAAGTATTTCTGTATTATAATATTGCAAACGTGATGATATTCCAAACCTTGCACGCATTGGAGCAGTAAGTAATCCTGAACGGGTAGTTGCTCCTACCAATGTAAATGGATTTAAATTAATCTGTACCGACCGAGCGTTGGGTCCAGACTCTATCATAATATCAATTTTATAATCTTCCATTGCAGAGTAAAGATATTCTTCTACAATTGGGCTTAGTCTATGTATCTCATCGATAAAAAGGACGTCTCGTTCTTCAAGGTTGGTAAGTAATCCAGCTAAATCTCCAGGTTTATCTAATACAGGTCCTGAGGTGACTTTAACCCCTACTTCCAATTCATTTGCAAGAATATGTGCTAATGTTGTTTTTCCCAAACCCGGTGGCCCATGAAATAATGTATGATCTAGCGCTTCGTTTCTTAGATTCGCAGCTTCAACAAAAATGCTTAAGTTTTCAAGTACTTGATCTTGTCCAGAAAAGTCATCAAAAGATAATGGACGTAATACGTTTTCTACTTCTTGCTCTTCGGGAGTATAATTAATATCGGTAGGATCAAGGTTTTCATTCATATTTCAAATATACGAATCGTTAGTAAACCATAATGCTAAAAATTAAAAAAGCCTTTTCTTATTCAGAAAAGGCTTTTTTATAAATATTATTATTTATTAGTGAGATAGTTCTTCTTCGTTATCTTGAAGAGGTATGTGTTGTGGAACAAAATCTTGTCCAGCAATTACGTAATCACTATCATCTTTATTCATCTTACTATAATCATAAGACCAACGGTGAACTTCAGGAATTGGCCCATCCCAGTTACCGTGAATATGTTTTACTTCTGCTGTCCATTCTAATGTTGTAGCATTCCAAGGGTTTTTAGAACCTACTTTACCATTGAACATAGAGTTGATGAAGTTATATAAAAATATTAGTTGTCCTGCTGCTGCAAAGAATGCAAAAAACGTAATCACAACATTAATATCTGTTAAATCATCAAAGTATGGAAAGTTGGTATTGGTATAATAACGTCTTGGTAATCCTGCCATTCCTGTAAAATGCATAGGGAAGAATACTCCATAAGCTCCTATCGCGGTAATCCAGAAGTGGATATACCCAAGTTTCTTATTTAGCATTTTACCTTCAAACATTTTTGGGAACCAGTGATAAACACCAGCAAAAAGACCATAAAGAGCAGATATTCCCATCACTAAATGAAAGTGTGCAACTACAAACATCGTATCGTGAACGTTAATATCTAAAGCACTATCCCCTAATATTAATCCTGTTAATCCTCCACTAATAAATGTAGAAACAAAACCAATAGAAAATAACATTCCAGTATTCATTTTAAGATTTCCTTTCCATAAGGTGGTTATCCAGTTAAATGATTTTACTGCAGATGGTATAGCAATTAATAGGGTAGTAAAAGTAAATACCGATCCTAAAAATGGATTCATTCCTGTAATAAACATATGGTGACCCCATACTATAGTAGAAAGAAACGCAATTGCTAAAATTGATGCAATCATTGCTCTATAACCAAATATTGGTTTACGAGAATTAGTTGCCATAATTTCTGAAACCAGACCCATGGCAGGAAGTATTACTATATATACTTCTGGATGTCCTAAGAACCAGAATAAATGTTCAAATAAAACTGGTGAGCCTCCTTGATTATGTAATACTTCACCAGCTATATAAATGTCTGATAAGAAAAATGAAGTTCCAAAACTTCTATCCATAATTAGCATTAAAGCTGCAGAAAGTAACACTGGAAAAGATACAACCCCAATAATAGCTGTTACAAAAAATGCCCAGATAGTAAGAGGAAGTCTAGTCATAGACATTCCTTTAGTTCGTAAGTTGATAACTGTTACAATATAGTTTAAGGATCCAAGTAATGAGGATGCAATAAAAATAGCCATAGAAACCAACCATAATGTCATTCCTGCTCCAGAACCAGGCATCGCTTGTGGCAATGCACTTAATGGCGGGTAAATAGTCCATCCTGCAGAAGCTGGACCAGCCTCAACAAATAAAGAAAGAACCATTATAACACTAGATAAGAAAAACAGCCAATAAGATACCATATTAAGAAATCCTGATGCCATATCACGAGCTCCAATTTGTAATGGAATTAATAGATTACTAAAAGTACCACTCAAACCAGCGGTTAGCACAAAGAACACCATGATAGTACCATGAATAGTCACCAAAGCAAGGTAAACATTAGGATCCATCACACCATTTTCTGCCCATTTTCCTAAAAATATTTCGTAAACTGTAAATTGGTGATCAGGCCAAGCTAATTGCAGTCTAAAAAGCAATGACATGGCTATACCAATAAATCCCATAAACAATCCTGTAATTAGATATTGCTTAGAAATCATTTTATGATCTTGACTAAAGATATATTTGGTTACAAATGTTTCTTTATGGTGATGCCCGTGATCATCGTGATTGTTAGTGTTATCTGACATGTCTAGCTTTGTTTATTATTTTTTTAAAGTTTCTGCTAAAGGTGCTTGTTCTGCAAGCCAAGCATTGTACTCCTCTTCTGATTCTACTACAATTTTCATTTGCATGTTAAAGTGATTACTTCCACATATTTTATTACAAAGTAGTAAAAAGTCAAATTCATACATTTCTAGTTCTTCTTCTCCTTTTGCAATTAAATCTAGATTTTTCTCTGTTCTTATTGCATTAATATTTTCCACTTTACGGATTACATCTTCTTCAAGACGCATATCTTCAGTAGTTATATTTGTAGTAAAAGCAAATTGAGTAACCATACCTGGAACACAATTCATTTGTGCTCTAAAATGAGGCATATATGCAGAATGCAATACATCTTGTGATCTCATTTTAAATAAAACCTTTCTTCCCAATGGTAAATGTAATTCGTTTACTACTTTATCATCTTGTGCATTTGGATCCGAAATATCAACACCTAATTGGTTTACACCTTCTATCAATCTAACATTAGCTTCTCCTAAAGCATTGTCTTCTCCTGCATAACGTGCACGCCAATCAAATTGGTAGGCGTATAATTCAACTACCAATGGATTTTCATCTTCATCAATACTCATAATGTCCGACCAAGTAAAAAGTCCATAGATAATTAAACCAGCTAAAACAATTACTGGAATAATAGTCCATATAAATTCTAGTTTATGGTTTTCTGCATAAAACAAAGCTTTTCTATCTATATTTCCTCTATAAATAAAGGCGAAGTAATGTAATAACCATTGAGTTAAAATCCCTGTAACAAAAATTAGAATCATTGTTATAAGGAATAATTGATCTGTCTCTAATCCATGTTCAGAAGCTGAAACTGGTAATAAAACATCCCCCCAAAGCCAAAAACAAAGTGCAAGTAATCCGTAAATAAAGAATACAAATACTAACATCAAATACCCTTGAGTATTGTTATCTTTTTCTGAAGCTACTTCTGAATCTTCCGTTTGGGCAGGTTGTGATAATTGAAATATTTTATTCAATTGCCAAACTGCAACACCAAAAAGAATGATTACTAAAACTATTAAAAATGCGGTCATCTTTATTTACTTAATAATTTTTATTAATAATGAAATTTCTTGCTTTCCTTTATAAAAGGATTTCCTTTTGCTAACAATGGTGCTTTCGTTAATGCTGTAAAGACAACATAAACAAATAATCCAAAGAAAAATAGTATGGAACTAATTTCTGGAATTCCAATATACCATGATGTTCCAACTGTTGCTGGCATAACCATAACAAATAGATCTAACCAATGTCCTAGTAAAATAACAACACCAGCCATAACAACAAACCAGTTAACTCTTTTATAATCACTATTCATTAAAACAAGAATAGGGAATACAAAATTCATAACTACCATACCAAAGAATGGAAGTTTAAAATCTTCTATTCTAGTTACAAAATAAGTAACCTCTTCTGGAATATTTGCATACCATATCAACATAAATTGTGAAAACCATAAGTAAGTCCAGAAAATACTAAATCCAAACATAAATTTCGCTAAATCATGAATATGACTATCATTTACAAATTCTAAATAGCCCTTTGCCTTAAGTACCATAGTTACTAAAGCAATAGTTGTTATTGCACAAACAATCATCCCAGCAAATACATACCATCCATATAAAGTACTAAACCAATGCGGTAACCAATCCCAAGACATTACTGATTCTGTGTATATAAAGAATACTAAAAATCCTGCTGATACTTTAAAGCTTTTCTTAAACCATTTTCCATCTGTTGCATCATCTTGTTTTCTTGATAACTTAAGTGAATATTGACGATAAGCAATCCATCCTCCTAAGAATATTATTGCTCTTATCATAACACCCCATCCATTAAGCCAACCCGATTTACCTTGAATTAACTTATCATGAGCTACCACTTCTGGATCTGCCCATACAAATAAATGATTGATATTAAAACTTGAAAGTCCAAGTAAAATTAGCATAATTATTCCTCCAGGAATTAAATAAGCAGTAATCCCTTCCATCACTCTAAATAAAACTGGAGACCATCCTGCTTGTGAAGCTATTTGAATAGCATAAAATGCTAAAACTCCAAGTGAAATCATAAAGAATAAAAAAGATGCAATATAAAGTGATGACCAAGGTCGGTTTTGTAATTGATGCATTACATGAGTTAAATGCGCTTCATCATCGTGAACTTCTTCACCTTGTCCTTCAGCATTATGAGTATCTCCTGCAACTTCATGACCTTCAGCAGTTGCAGCTTCTACACCATGTCCATCGCCATGGCTTTCGCTCAACATTTCTTTTACCTCGGCAGTTGTACTAGGAGTTGCAAGAAATCCTGAAACGATCCCTATTGCACCAACAACCATAAAAATAATCGCA
>MAAC01018326.1_pt1 | contig 48395 bp, 44 predicted proteins | sample 1115981 | NCBI WGS metagenome assembly MAAC01 (sample SAMN04961126, study PRJNA320927) | seawater metagenome | isolation source: sample BD02T64 sea water enriched with oil for 64 days | place: USA:Gulf of Mexico | collected 2013-07-27 | reverse complement strand
CAGACCCTATCGTTAGCCGATAACGCCCTTGCCATTCGGATTATCTTCCCCTTAGTCAGGGTGATACAGACTTCTTTCAGTCTGTCGGGTTTGCCAGCTTTGCTGGGCAAACAAAAAAAAAGACCTGAATTCTTCAGGTCATTATTATACCGAGTTGACTAATTACCTGATCATTTTTAATGGCTAAAACAAATAACTACTGCGTTATAAAGTTTATAAGTAGAATAACTACTTATTAAACTTTATGCCTTGTATTTATCCGTTTTCCCTCATGAAAAAGTAGACCACTTAATTAATCAAATTGGTATTATTGTCATTTAAGCTTTCGCTTTATGCTGCAACTTGATCAAGATAGGCAACAATCGCCTTTGATTCATACATCCATTGACTGCTGCCATCGCTATTGTCGATACGCAAACACGGTACAGTGCGTTTGCCACCATTATCTAGCAAATCATTGAGGTGATTGTCTTGCTTGATGTCGCGTAATTGTATGTTCAAATTTTGGCGTTTCATTGAACGACGTACTTTGACACAAAATGGGCAGGCATTTAACTGGTATAAACTGAAATTTTCCGTTTTTTTGTCGATAGCTTGTTGGCTATTGTCATCACGTTTAACGGCTTTCGGCATGGTTAAAAAATTTATTAATAAAATAATTCGGCCAATAATAAATCGTAAAATAGGCATAGTTGTTTCCTAATGGGTAAATAAAATAAGGTGTGATTTTCTAGGGGTTGACTACCACATTAAATCATCGGGAATTTGATAATCGGCATATGGGTCATCTTCTTCAATCTCTTCACTGGCAACTTTTTCATTACTCAACAAAATAACACTGGCATCTAAGGTGGCTATTTTCTCAGCAGTTTCACTGGTTACCAGGTAGGTCGTGTCGGCTAAGGCACAAATGGCTAACCGGCCATTTACTAATGCCTTTTGGGTAACACCGTCAACAAACAATTTTTTAATTTTGCCGTTATCGGTGTAGTTATATTCCACATCGCCATTAATATTTTTAATGTTGTGATGTTGCAGTATTTGTAGAATGCGTTGCTGTAGCTCTTTATCGGCCAGTTGCTGTTGCTTTTGATCATTTAGCGCTTTATCTTTCGCCGCTTTTTCAGCTTGGGTTTTGGCTAAGTCTAGCTTTACCTGTTCTTGTAATGAAGCCTCAACTTTGACACCACTACGTTTTTGTTTGTTTTTTTTGCGTTTGTCACTATTCGCCTGCTTGGCTTTTTGCTTGGTAGTTAACCCGGCTTTTAGTAACTGATCTTGTAATGAAGACATCAATATTCCTACAAAGTCTTAGATATAAAAATTTAATGGCGATTATTTTAACAGAAAACGAATAATCAGTTGACAGTTTTTCGCCTGCTTAATAGAGTTAAGGCATGAATATTGAATTATTAGTTTTTAAGTTTCGATTCTTTACCAGTTAATACTGGAGGGATTTTTCGTTGCTAACTTAAAAACGTCGAAAAAGCCTCCTAATGGAGGCTTTATTATTTATATAACCAATAAGTTTGGAGTAAAAGGTGAAAGACAGTTTAGATTTGAATGTTATCCGTGAACAAATTACCAATTTAGATCAGGATTTACTGAGCTTGTTTGCCAAACGCCGTTCTCTCACCTTAAATGTGGCGAAGAGTAAAGCTCATCAAGTTCGTCCGGTGCGTGATCAGCAACGCGAGCAAGAGTTATTGGTAAGACTTATCCAACAGGGTAAAAAAGAAGGTTTAGACGCCCATTACGTGACCAATATCTTTCAAACCATCATTGAAGATTCGGTATTAAATCAGCAAGCCTATTTGCAGCAGCTGAAAAACCCGAACATTAAAACCCCAACGGTAAGTGTGGCGTTTTTAGGTGACAAAGGTTCGTACAGCTATTTGGCCAGTTATCGCTATTTTTCTCGACGCGCCGAAGAGATCATCGAATTTGGTTGCGACAGTTTTAGTGGTATTTTGCATCAGGTTGAATCTGGTAACGTAGATTACGGCATGCTACCTATTGAAAATACCAGCTCTGGCAGTATCAACGAAGTGTACGATCTACTGCAACACACCAACCTGTCAATTGTGGGTGAATTATCGCAACCCATAGATCATTGTTTATTAACTGCAGTGAATACTTCTTTGGATAAAATCGATACCATTTATGCTCATGCCCAACCGGTACAGCAATGCAGCAATTTTTTGAATAAACAAGAAGGCATACGCATTGAATATTGTGATTCAAGTGCGCAGGCGATGCAAAAAGCCGCAGAGCTTAAACAAGCGAATGTTGCCGTAATGGGCTCTGAAGAAGGTGGTAAGTTATACGATTTACTGTCATTAACAAAATCGATAGCCAACCAGCAGGAAAATCACACCCGCTTTATTTTAGTCGCTCGTAAACCCGTAGACGTTGCCGTACAAATTCCGGCGAAAACCACATTAATTCTAGCCACAAGTCAAAACCCTGGTGCTTTGGTGGATTGTTTGTTGGTATTAAAACAACACGGCATTAACATGTCTAAACTCGAATCTCGTCCTATTCAGGGCCGCCCCTGGGAAGAGATGTTTTATATTGATCTTGAAGCCAATTTAAAATCGGCGATAATGCAAGATTGTTTAACCGAATTAACGAAGTTGACCCGTTTCATCAAGGTGTTAGGTTGTTATGCCAGTGAACAAATAAAACCGACCAAGGTGCCGGCGCAACTTCAGTAGTTTTAAAATGATTGGCTTTTGGGTCCATATATGTACTTATCCACGACAGGCAGGGATAGCCTTTTGAGTGGGTTTGTTGTTTGAACTTTTAAGTGAGCTCTGTTGTTCTATCTGTTTGGCAATGTATTCTGGTGATTTGGTATTTCGACATAGCCAATAATAGGCACCAGGTACGATAAACAAGGTAAAGACAGTCGCTAACGATACACCGGCAAAAATTACTACTCCTAATACCATGCGGCTTTCTGCCCCTGGGCCAACAGCAATCACTAGCGGTATTGAGCTCATTACGGTAGTAAACGACGTCATCACAATTGGACGTAATCGTTGTTGCGACCCTTTAACAATGGCATCGGTAAACTCTTCTCCGGCATCACGTAACTGGTTGGCAAATTCGACGATTAAAATACCGTTTTTCGCTGCCAGGCCAATGAGCATCACTATGCCTATTTGGCTGTAAATATTCAAACTCATCCCCATTGCGTATAAACCGGCCAAGGCGCCAACCAAAGCCAACGGCACGGTTAACATGATCACAAACGGATGGATAAAGCTTTCAAATTGTGCCGCTAACACCAAGTAAGTGATCAATAATGCCAGGCCAAAGATCATCAACATCGAACTACCGCCTTCTTTTAATTTTTGCGATTGGCCAGAGTAATCGACAGCGGCCTCTACCGGTAATTCCTGTTTTACAATTTCGTTTAAGTAATCTAACGCTTCACCCAGAGTGTAACCGTCGGCGACGTTACCGCTGATGGTGATGCTTTTTAAACGATTATAACGACGTAACTCTTTGGCACGAGCGCTTTCTTCAATGCTGATCAAGTTAGACATGGCTACTAACTGATCGGTAGAATTTGAGCGCACATATATATTGTCAATACTGCTTGGGCTGCGGTATTCGTTTTCATCGCCTTCTAAAATCACATCATACTCTTCGCCACGCTCCACGTATGTGGTAACTCGGCGTTTGCCTAACATGGTTTCTAACGTGGTGCCAATATCCCCTACCGACACTCCGAGATCGGCGGCGCGAGCTCTGTCGATATTGATTAATAACTGTGGTGAGGTTTCTTTATAATCACTCTCAAGGGAAATGATATTGGGATTTTCTTGTGCCCGGCTCAAAATAATGTCTCGCCAGCGCGCTAATTCTTCATAACTGTTGCCTTGCAAGACAAAACCGATGGGACGACCACCGCCCCTTCTGCCACCAATTCCGCCGCGCATCATCGAAAATGCACGGACATCGGTAATAGAGGCCAGCTCACTGTTAAAGTCATGAATAAAATCGAATGTGGAAATGTCCCGCTCATGCCAGCTGGGTAAGCCGATAATGGCAATACCACCAGTGCCACCAAAACCAGGCACACGTACTATTACCCGCTCAAGCGTACCTTCGTGATAATGGCGTAACAGTTTCTCTTCGATTTTTTTCATGTTGGCACTGTTATTTGCGTAACTTGCGCCTTCAGCACCACTCATAATTAAAAATGCCCCACCTCGGTCTTCCTTTGGCGCATATTCACTCGGCAATTTATCTAAAATGCTCCAAAGGCTAGCAAACGCAAGGAGCATCACCAGCACTATCATTAGTGGTTGCTTGATCACAGATCGTAACGAGTTCGCATACGATGCTTCCAGCTTAGCAAATCCTCTGTCCAGTAATTGGCCAAAAGAGGAGCTACGCTGACGATGTTTTAACAGTTTGGAACACATCATAGGTGTTAATGACAGCGCAGTAATACTGGAGAAAATAACTGCGGCAGCAATGGCTAAGGCAAATTCGGTAAATAAGCGGCCGATATCACCAGCTAAGAAGATTAATGGCACAAACACGGCAACCAGTACCATGGTGGTGGCAACTACAGCAAATGCCACTTCACGACCACCATGGTAAGCCGCCATGATAGGTTTTTCACCATTTTCAATGCGGCGATAAATATTCTCTAACACTACAATGGAGTCATCTACCACCAGACCAATGGCCAACACCAGAGCCAACAAGGTTAACAGGTTTATCGAAAAGCCCAGGGCACTAAGCGCTATCATCGAACCAATAAGTGCTACTGGTACGGTAACGGCCGGGATCAGCGTTGCCCGAATATTCCCTAAAAAGATAAAGATAACTAAAACTACCATCAACATGGCAATGCCTAGCGTGTTATATACTTCGCTGATCGATTCTTTAATAAAGATTGATGAATCATAACTGGGCGTGATCGTAGTGCCCGCCGGAAGATTTAGTTTTACTTCTTCCAGTTCGGCTCGCGCCGCTTCTACCACATCAATGGTGTTCGCCGTGGATTGTTTAATGATGCCTAAGCCCACCATATTGCGACCATTACCTTTGAACATGGTTTCATCGTCGGCAGAGGCAATTTTAACATCGGCAACATCCGATAAACGTACCAGCGAGTTATTTTCGCCGCGGGTTATCACCATATTGGAAAAATCGACAGCGGTTTTATAACTGCGCGCCACTCGGACATTAAATACCCGGTCGACTGATTTGATATCGCCAGCGGGCAGCTCCACGTTTTCCGCTTTTAGGGTGTTTTCAATATCATTAACGGTAATATCTCGGGCGGCCATCGCTTGTCGGTTGAGGGTAATTTTCATCGCATAAGTGCGACCGCCACCAACCATAATTTCAGACACACCATTAACCACGGCAAAACGGTCAACAATATAACGGTTAGCATAATCAGTTAATTCAAGCGTATTAAACACGTCACTGGTTAGCGTAAACCAGGCAATAACGTCGCCATCATCACTGGCTTTTTGTACTTCTGGAGGATCTGCTTGATCGGGTAATCGTCTTAATTCGGAGGAAATTTTATCCCGAACATCATTGGCCGCATCATCGATTTCACGATCGTTTTCAAACTCAATCTGAATACGAGAGCGACCATCTCTTGAGGTAGATTTGATATTTTTAACGCCGGCGATACCACTGATTTTATCTTCCAGAATTTGGGTGATTTTGGTTTCAACAATAGCTGCCGATGCACCCGGGTAACTGGTGGAAACTGTAACTACCGGTTTGTCAGTATCCGGATATTCACGCAATGGCAACAACAAAAAAGCGACAATACCAAAAGTGATGATTAATAAGTTAAGAACCGTGGCAAATACTGGGCGCTTAACCGATAAGTCAGATAAAATCATTACTTAATTTCCATGCCTGTATCATCACCATTAGCCGTGTTATTGCTAACCTTAACTTTGGCACCATCTCTAAGCTTTAACGCCCCTTCCACCACCACCTGAGTCCCCTCAGCTAAACCTGAGGCAATTTCAACTATGCCTGGTTTTCTTCGTCCAACAACTACATTTACTCTTTTCGCCGTATCGTCTTCAACCACAAACACAAAATGTCTGTCTTCAAAAGGGATCACCCCACCTTCGGGCAATAGCAGTATTCGTTCAACATTACGTTCCACAATGATACTCATTAACATGCCCGGACGAAGTTTGCCGTTTAGGTTCGATATTTCGGCTCGTATTTGTATGGTGCGAGTTATCGTATCTACACGGGAAGCGATACTGGTGACTTTGCCATTAAATTTTAGTCCAGGATAAGCAACGTTGGTAGCCGCAATTAACTGACCAACATTAACCGTAGTTAAAAACCGCTCAGGAATGGCAAAGTCGACCTTAATGGTTTTAACATCGTCTAATGAGGTGATCACGTCAGAATTTTCAATTAATGCACCAACACTTACTTGTCGAAAGCCTAATTGACCATCAAAAGGCGCTCTTATGGTTAAGTTATCTAAAACCGCTTTGGCACTTAATAACTGCGCTTTTATCGATTCAACTTTGGCACGTTGTTCATCACGTTGAGCAATAGAGCCAACATTTTTCTTCAGTAGTTCTTTAAAACGATCTAACTGAGCGGTCGATTCATCGAGGTTGGCTTGATATTCTTTTACCTTAGCCTGCTCTTCAGCCTTCGCCAACTCAACCAGAATATCGCCTTTTTTTACCGTGTCGCCGTCATCAAAATGGATCGATTCGATAATGTCTGAATATTGTGCGGTAATGATAACTTCTTCGTTGGCTTTGGCGGTACCGAGCGCTTCAAATTCATCACTAAACTCTGCCATCATTAACGCCGCGGTTTTTACCGAAACAACACGAGAAAAATGTTGATTATTCTGTTCAGTTTCTGGCCAATTTAAATAAACAAGCAAGGCTGCCAGCATCAATGAAAGTACAATTAATGGTAGCCTTGATGAAGGTGAGTTTTCCATGGTAAACAATATCCAATAAAATTTGGCTCAAATATAGCCTAAATAGCACTTTGAAACGATAATTATACGCTGAAATACATTTTTTATAAGTTAAATAAAAACTTAGGTTCGCTATAATACTGTTATAGCTACTTTACGTTTTAACCAATTTATCGAAATATTAAGGAATACTGATGAACAAACTCGCTATTTTAGCGGCCAGCTTATTGCTGTTTTTTGGCGCAATGTTATGGTTTTTAGCGGCTGCAGACTGGAATGGTTTCATTCGTTCGCAAATAGAAATTCAAGGCGCACAAGTACTGGGAGAACCAGTGACGGTTGACAGCGTAGATTTGCAAATCAGTGAAGGCTTTGGTGGAATTTATGGCGTTAGTTTTTCAAATCCAAGTCAATTCAATCAGCCGAAAGCCTTTTATTTAGGTGAAATTTCATTAGACCTTGATCTTGTGTCTTTAGGCGAGTCGCCCTTGATAATTGAGTCGATTATCTTAAAAAAACCACAGGCGTTTGTTGAGTTTGACCAAAATGGCAAAACCAATATTGAGCATTTATTAAACACCATTAAGAAAAATATCTCGGTGAGTTCCGAGCAAGCTGAGCAAACGCAACCTGAGCAAAAAAAGAAAAGCAGTGATAAACCAGAGGCTCGCATTGCCATTGAAAAATTAACGCTAGCCGGCGTCGCGTTAACGTTAGACTTAACGAAAGTGAATGGCAAAACTTACAATATTGAAATTCCAGAAGTTGAACTCGGTGCCATTGGCGGGACACAGGGACTGCCGGCAAGTGAACTGGCAGGGGTAATATCAACAAATATTTTCAAAGCCATTTCAAAAGCGGCGAAGAAGCAATATAAAAAAGCGCTAAAAGACAAGTTCAGTGACCAATTCGATGAAAAGAAGAAAGAGTTTCTGGAAAAATTGAAAAAGTAATAGCATGAAAAACTCAACAATAAAACGCAGCCTAAAACAGCAAATACAAAATAACCTTATTGCCATTATTAGTATTTTCATCGCGGTAAGCTCATTGGCCTATAATACCTGGCGTAATGAGCAAACTGAATACAACCGCAATGTGCGCACCTCATCGTTTCAAATTTTAATGTCGCTGGCAGAATTACAGCTCTTGGTGGACCACGCTTTTTACAACGAAGATAAAGAAAAAGGAGATCCGATAAAAGGCTGGAGTTATGTGTTGTATGTACAAGGTTTAGCGCAAACCGTGTCACCTGAAGTGAAGCATAATGCCGAGCAATTAAAAAAAATTTGGGAAAAGAACTGGCAATTAATGCACCAGCAGCAGAGCCAAAATGACGCCATTTCCCAGTCAATTAAAGTGTTACGACTGGAAGTATTAGCAACGCTGCAATCTTTACAATAACTGGTCCTACTTATCTCTAGCTCAGGTTAATTAAGCTGAACTAGGGATATTGAATGCTTGCTATTACCTTAAAATCATCCGTTATTTTGCTGCCAAGCTTTGAGGATATCTTCGCCAAAGGAGTTTTCCGTTCGTTCGATAATCCGCATAATTTCTTTGTCATGCTGATAGACAATAATGGTTGGCGTATATTTGATATTATTGGCTTTTGCTAAACCGTCAGGATCAGATTTATGGGTATCCAGTGCATACAACTCAATACTGACAGGCGATTTTTTAAAGCTTTGCAATAAACGCGGGACTTCTCGCTCACTGTCATGGCACCAGGTGCCAAAAAACACTTTGATATTTAAATTATCCGGTAGTGCCTCAACCGCGACAAGCTCTTCCTCTGAAGGTTGATAATCACGATAATTTTCGGAAAAATCTTCATAATTATCGATCAGTTGGCTTTTAGTGATCAAACCAAGATGTGTATCACCTTTGGCATTTGCAGTTTGCATTGCAAGTAATAGCGCAACACTAACACTGACGATAAAGGCCAACAACATAGCCGGTTTATTATGCTTTTTTACCATATAAATGGTGTCATCAAGGTTATTTGTGTTCTCGGGCTTTATCCAAAAGTGAAGTCGATTCTAACAGGAAGTTTTGGGCATCATCGCCAAACCAGTCGGCAACTTGAGTAAATTTGTCAACAAAATCCAGCTTATCACCCTTTTCTACTGAAGTTAATAACTCGAGGAAACGATTGGCAAAGCGCTTCATCATCACCACATTGTCTGGGTTTGAAAAAATGATCTCGGTATAGAGGTTAGGATCTTGGGCAAATAAACGCCCGACCATAGCCAGCTCTAAGCGGTAAATCGGCGAACTCATCGCCAGCAACTGGTCAAGTTCAACATTTTCCTGCATTAAATGATAGCCATAACTTACCGTAGAGAAATGGCGCATCACTTGCACCATCGCCATGGCATCATCATGTTCTTGCGCACTAACGGTGTAGTTTAACGCACCCCATACGGAAAATTGTTCGAGCAACCATTGATACTGTTGTTGGTCTCTGCCGTGGCAAACGATAATGGTTTGCTTGATAAAACCGGTAACATCAGGGCCAAACATCGGATGTAAACCAACCACGGGCCCCTTATGTACAGCCAACATTGCCGCCAATGGTTTATCTTTAATACTGGTAATATCCGCTAAAATGCAGTGCTCAGGCAAAGACGCTAATTTGTTAATCACCAATTCGGTTAGATTAATCGGTACCGCAACAATCACTAACCCTGCTTGTGCAAAAGTTTGTTCGGCCTGATACCAGTCATCTTTTTCAATAATGGCAACGTCGTAACCGGTTCGGCTAAATAAATCGACAAATACTCGCCCTAGCTGGCCGCTACCACCAATGACCACAATTTTACCGGCATTGGGTTTGATGCATTGATAACCTTGCTCGTCTTGTGAAGAATAAGAATCGCGCATAATGCGCCGAAAGATGTCTTCAATCAGCTGCTCAGATACTTGTGCTGAGCGTGCCTGGTTACGCAGTTTTACCAATAATTGCTGTTCTCTATGAGGTGCAAAAATTGGCATGCCAACCTGGCTTTTCAATTCGCCAACACGAGCAGTCACCTTTCGGCGTTTGCTCAAGAGATCGACCAGCTGTTGATCTATTTGATCAATCTCATCTCGGCATTGCTGCAGTTTATGTTCAAAGGTAGTCATAAGTGGTTATCAAATTGTTTCATTTAGTTTAATTGGCTTGCTAAAAGCTAAGCGATACGTTTACTCAGCACATCGGCAAGCTTTTCGTTGGTTTGCGCCAGTAATGTTTCAGTGGCTTGCCAGTCAATACAAGCATCGGTTACCGACACGCCATAGACCAATTCACTTTTGGCTACATTAGAACTTTGGTTACCGGCATTTAAATGACTTTCTAGCATGAATCCAATAATTGATTTATTGCCTTCACAGATTTGATTAACCACATTTTCAGCAACCAACGGCTGACGATTATGATCTTTGCTTGAATTGGCATGCGAGCAATCAATCACTAGCGCTTGTGCTAAATTTGCATCTCTTAGGCTTTGCTCACAAATGGCTACATTGACTGAATCATAGTTAGGTTGTTGGCCACCACGTAAAATTACATGACCGTCGCGGTTACCAGAAGTGGTAACAAGCGAAACCTGACCGTCTTTATTTATGCCCATGAATCTATGTGGCGAGGCCGCCGACTCCATCGCATTAATCGCCACACCTAGTGAACCGTTAGTACCGTTTTTAAAACCGATTGGCATAGATAAGCCACTGGCCATCTCACGGTGTGTTTGTGATTCTGTGGTTCTCGCACCAATGGCCGACCAGCTAAACAGCTCGGCTAAATACTGTGGTGAAATGGGATCTAGCGCCTCTGTTGCCAGTGGTAAGCCTAAATCAGTTAAGTAAATCAATAATTCACGGGCAGTCTCTAGCCCTGTGGTGACGTCAAAACTGCCGTCCATATGAGGGTCATTGATTAAACCTTTCCAGCCGACGGTAGTACGCGGTTTTTCAAAATATACGCGCATTACTATGTATAAAGTGTTTTGGTATTCGTCATGTAAGGCTTTTAGTTTACGACCATATTCTTTTGCCGCTTCAACATCGTGGACCGAACACGGGCCAGAAATCACTAAAAGACGCGGATCTTTTTTATGGATAATATTAGAAATGACTTCTCTTGAATTCAGGATAAATTCACGTCCGGAGGTGCTCAAAGGTAACTTCGCCTTCAGTTGATTAGGCGTAATAAGTACTTCTTCCGAGTTAACATGAACGTCGTTAAGTTTGCTAGTTTGCATAATTTTTTTCCGATAAAAAGTTTAGTCGTTAGTTAAAATTGTTAATTAAATTGGGTTATTAAATTTTTAAATATAAGATAAAGCAGAAGTTACCAAGCAAGGCTTAGTAATAAAGATAGGTAAAGCGATAATATCGGAAGTTTAATTTTTGGTTTTGCATATCTGTCTTTTAATTTAATCTGTCAGAGGATGTTTATATACCCACTCTGGCGAAAACTCGCCGCTCTTTTCGAGCTGATGATTAGTTGTAGCAGTTTTTCGTTTCACCTGGCAAGCACTATTTAATATCAAGCTGTAATTTTTTGCTATTAGATATAAAAAAGGGGCAATATGCCCCTTTCTTATCGGTTTAATACCAATCAGGATAAGAACTGTTAGCTAGCGAATTAAACGCTTTTCGATAAGGTCTTCAACCACGGCTGGATCAGCCAAGGTTGAAGTGTCACCTAAACTGGTCAATTCATTTTCTGCGATTTTACGTAAAATTCGGCGCATAATTTTGCCCGAACGAGTTTTTGGTAAACCCGGCGCATATTGAATAAGATCCGGCTTTGAAAAACTGCCTAACTCTTTTGCCACTAACGCCTTCAACTCAGTAATGAGTTCTTCACTTTCGACTTCATCGTGCATTAAGGTCACAAAGGCATAAACGCCCTGGCCTTTTATGTCGTGTGGGTAACCAACTACCGCAGCTTCAGAGATTTTTGGATGAAGTACCAATGCGCTTTCAATTTCTGCCGTACCTAAACGATGGCCAGATACATTGAGTACGTCATCTATTCTGCCAAGTATCCAATAGTAACCATCGGCATCACGTTGTACGCCGTCGCCAGTAAAATAATAGCCCTTATATTGACTAAAATAGGTATGGTGGAAACGTTGATGATCACCATAAATAGTGCGCATTTGACCAGGCCAACTGCCCTTCATCACCAACGCACCTCGAGCTTCGCCCGCAAGCTCTTCGCCATCTTTATTAATGACTACAGGTTGTACGCCAAAAAATGGTAAACCCGCCGCGCCTGGTTTCATCCCGGCAGAGCCTGGTAATGAAGTGATTAAAATGCCACCGGTTTCTGTTTGCCACCAGGTATCGACAATTGGACAATTGCTTTTACCGATAATTTCATAGTACCAATGCCAGGCTTCTGGATTAATTGGCTCGCCAACAGTGCCTAATAAACGCAGTGAAGATAAATCTGCCACTTCGACAAACTCATCACCTTTTGCCATTAATGCTCTGATAGCAGTAGGCGCAGTATAAAACACGTTAACTTTGTGTTTCTCAATCACTTGCCAACAACGACTTGCAGTTGGGTAAGTAGGCAAGCCTTCAAACATCAAGGTGATGGCACCATTTGCTAAAGGACCATAAAAAATATAACTGTGACCGGTGATCCAACCAGCATCTGCTGTACACCAATAAATGTCACCATCACGGTAATCAAAAACGTACTTGTGAGTCACTGCTGCATATAGGATATAACCACCACAAGTATGCAAAACGCCCTTTGGTGCCCCAGTAGAGCCTGAGGTATATAAAATAAATAACGGATCTTCCGCATCCATCACTTCCGGTTCACAAATACTCGATGCCTCACTCATTGCTTGCTCGAAGTTAACATCAATGTCTTCATTCCATGGTACGTCTGCACCAGTTCTTTGCACCACAAGGACAGAATGAACATTTGGACAATCAGCAACCGCACTATCGACGTTCGCTTTTAATGGGATAATTTTACCACCACGAACCCCTTGATCGGCAGTGATCACTACTTGGCAATCGGCAGCTTGAACACGAGCCTTAATAGATTCCGAAGAAAAACCACCGAAGACAACAGAGTGTACGGCGCCAATGCGAGCACAGGCAAGCATGGCGTAACCGACTTCAGGGATCATCGGCATATAGATACAAACCCGATCACCTTTTTTCACACCGCGAGCTTTTAATACATTGGCAAATTTACACACTTGTTGATGCAACTCGTTGTAAGTGATATGTTTGTCATCGGTGACTTCGTCACCTTCAAAAATAATTGCCGTTTGCTCACCGCGCGTTGCCAGGTGACGATCAATACAGTTGTAACTCACATTGAGTTGCCCACCTTTAAACCATTCGATATCAGCGTTATCAAAATCGACATTGGTAACGCTATCAAACGGTTTATACCAATCGATAAATTCGTTCGCTTGTTCACGCCAAAATTGATCGGGACTATCAATAGATTGCTGATAAAGTGCTTGGTATTGGGGATTATCTAAGTAGGTATGCGCCTTAGCTTTCGCCGTTACCGGATAAAATTTTTGTAGTTCGTTCATCTGCGTGCCTAATATCATTTAACAGTTATGATTTAAGTTAAAGTTTAGTTGAAGTTTAGTTGAAGTTTAGTGTTTCTTATTATTGTTATGATTTAGTTATTGTTGCTCATACAAACACACAATGACAGCGCTGTATCTGTTTTGTTTTATCCATAGATATTTATAGTTTTTAGTTTTTTATGAATGTTTACTCTATCAATTATTTCTCAACGCTTGTTATCGCAATGTAAATGTTAAAACTGGCGAGCTTACAACCACCGACAACAAAGCAGAATCCATCAACTCAAACGTTTGAGTTGATGTACCTATGAAGAATAAAACTGTCAAGACAATTGTTAACCGTTGAAAGCCTGACAGTAATCGATAAAGAACCCATGCCAATACGAAGAGTTTTGAAATGCAAATCACTTTCAAAAACCTTCGGTTTGTTGGCTATTCATTTAACGTCAGTAAAAGCAGCGGTTAAATCTGTTAAGGTATAGTCCCTGTACGATAGAAGGTGAAATAGGCATTAATAGCAGAGCTGAACAAAGCATAAAATAACCGCGCCCTATCGGCTCTAGAGTCATTAGTCGATGTTTTTACTTACCTAAAGTTATACCATTAATCATCACAAAAGTGCGATCTCATCCTATAATTTTAAGTAACCTCATATAATTATTAGCTTTTACCCCAGAAAGTCAGCAAGTTTTGAATATTCAGGTAGCTGCAATGAAAGCGATAAAGATTGGGCAAATGGCCATACCGTTCAGGTAGATGGTGAAAATTTTCATTTTGCTATTGGCAAAAAGCGCGCTAGGTCGGTGTATGAATACCGGCATGATTCAGCAGTTGCGGCAGAAGCCAACTCTAAAGGTTTCTTGCCTATGGCAATTAACCTACGCGAGGTTGAAACCCCGCCAACAAACCCACTCTAAAGGCTTCCTGCCTGCCGTGGATAAGTATATCCATATACAAAAAAGGCTGCCCGGAGGCAGCCTTTTTTTTAAAGCAAGTAATTAAATTACTTACCCAACTTTTCTTTAATACGCGCTTTCTTACCAGAAAGTTCACGTAGATAGTAAAGTTTAGCCTGACGTACATCACCGCGACGCTTGACTGAAATTTCAGCAACCATTGGGCTATGTGTCTGGAATACACGCTCTACACCTTCACCGTTCGAAATTTTACGAACAGTAAACGCAGAATGCAATCCGCGGTTTTTCTTAGCGATTACAACACCTTCAAATGCTTGAAGACGTTCTTTGTCACCCTCTTTAACTTTAACTTTAACAATTAAAGTATCACCAGGGGCAAACGCTGGTACGTCAGTTTTCATTTGCTCTTGTTCGAGCTGATTAATGATATTACTCATAATACACCTTTCTTCCTAGATTTCACTGCTACTATTTAACATTGCGATGTTTGCGCTTTATTTGCTTCAACATCGTTTCCTGCTCGGCAGTCAGAGCTAGATTAGTTAGTAAATCTGGACGTCGAGTCCAAGTTCTTTCTAATGACTGTAGCATGCGCCATTGACGAATGTTTTTATGATTACCACTGAGCAATACACCCGGTACAGTTTTATCATCCAGAATTTCTGGTCTGGTGTAATGTGGACAATCTAATAAACCGTCAGAAAATGAATCCTGCTCAGCCGATTGATTGTGCCCCAGTACGCCCGGGATAAATCTTGCAACCGCATCAATTAAGGTCATCGCCGGTAATTCACCGCCGGTTAACACAAAATCGCCGATAGACCATTCTTCGTCGATATCCGACTCGATTAATCTTTCGTCTATGCCCTCATAACGCCCGGCAATTAATACCAATGACTTATGAGCTGATAATTCACGTACACCCGCCTGGTCAAGCTTTCGTCCCTGTGGCGAAAGGTAGATCACATGCGCATCACCACCTGCCGATTGTTTGGCAGCGTTAATGGCATCTCGCAATGGTTGCACCATCATTAGCATTCCCGGACCACCGCCATAAGGGCGATCATCAACGGTACGATGCTTATCATGGGTAAAGTCTCTTGGATTCCTGGTTTGGAATTCAATTAACCCATTACGAATCGCTCTTCCTGTCACCCCAGACTCAGTGATAGCAGTAAACATTTCGGGAAACAGGCTTATCACCTCTATCCGCATTTTGCTGTTATCCATTGAGTTAGAAACCTGGGTCCCAGTCCACGTCAATTTGTTTCGATGCAAGCGATACATTTTTGATCACTTGTTCATCTAAGTAAGGAATTAACCTTTCTTTTTTACCAAACGCATCAGTGCGATTGGCTTTAACAACCAGTACATCGTTTGAGCCGGTTTCCATAATGTCGGTAACTGTCCCCAGGCTATAACCTGAAGTATTTACCACATCCATACCAATTAGATCGCGCCAGTAAAACTCACCTTCTGGTAATTCTGGCAGTAGATCACTCATGACAGTAATTTCAGCACTCACACGAAGTTGCGCATCGTTCCTGTCATTAACATCAGTGAATTTTGCAATTAAACCATTGCTATGGCGACGCCATTCACTCACTTCGACTGTTTGTTTTTTGCCACCCAGGTTTAACACCCAGGGGCTATAATCGAATATTGCCTGCGGTTCGTCGGTAAACGAATGTATTTTCAACCATCCTTTAATGCCGTAAACAGCACCAATTTTTCCAAGGGTGACTTCTTTTTCCATTATTTACTAATTCTCTTTCAACAAATTCAAATTGTTAATTAAGCCGCAGAAGCGTCTTTAACTAACTTTGCAACACGGTCAGAAACCGTTGCACCTTGACCAATCCAATGATTGATACGGTCAAGATCTAAACGAAGCTTTTCCGCTTGACCTTGTGCAGTAGGGTTGAAGAAACCAACTTTCTCGATGAAACGACCATCGCGAGAGTTACGGCTGTCAGCAACAACCACTGTAAAAAATGGACGCTTTTTCGCGCCGCCACGAGCTAAACGAATGGTAACCATACCGTCCTCTATATTTAAGTTATAAAACGAATTTTCCAGACACTTTCAAACCACAAGGGTTAGAAAAGCTCGCAGATTTTACGCTTTTACAGATAAATTGCAACCTTAATGCAGCATTAACGCTAAAAAAAATGAAAAAAGAATGCTTACTGGCAAAATGTGGGATAAAATCGCGCCTCGTTTACAAGTTTATACATTCACCTATAAAAATTTAACAGCTCCTTACCGGATAACAGTTTCAGTTATGACATTATTAAGCAATCACAACATTAAAGGCTTATCTTTAGCGCTCACTACCGCGGTTATGTGGGGCTTGCTTCCATTAGCACTGACCAGTGTTTTACAGTTGATGGATTCATACACGATCACCTGGTACCGTTTTTTATTTGCCGCATTATGTGTCTCTTTCATACTTTATCGTAAGAAAAAGCTGCCATTGTCTATTTTTAAAAACAAAAATCTGTTCAAAAGATTATTTTTTGCCGCGGCATTTTTATCGTTAAATTATATTCTTTATTTATCAGCGTTATATTATGTGCCAGCAGAAACTGCGCAAATGCTGATTCAAATGGCACCATTTATGATGCTAATTGGTAGTGTGGTGTTGTTAAAAGAATCCTTCAGCCGCGGGCAAATGGTCGGTTCCGTCGTCCTTATTTCTGGATTAGTGTTATTTTTCAATCAGCAGTTTAACCAAGCAAGCGATTTGGACAGTGACAATTTTTTTACCGGCTTCATTATCATGCTTGGGGCTTCGTCCACCTGGGCGATTTATGCCATTTTGCAAAAGAAGATGTTAGACCACTTTAGTGCCAACCAAATTATGTGGTCTATTTATTTATTCTCCAGCTTGTTCTTTTTACCCTTTTCGACACCAGCCGAAATTGGTTCGTTAGATTTGCTCCCGCTGTTATTATTACTGTTCTGTTGTGCCAACACCCTGATCGCTTATGGCACCTTTGCCGAATCATTAGAGTACTGGCCGGCATCTAAGGTAAGTGCGGTATTAGCGATCACACCGTTGTTGACGGTATTGTTTGCCACGATTGCCGAGAATATATGGCCAACTATGTTCACGGCACAAAGCTTAAACAATTTGGCTTATGTGGGAGGTTTTTTAGTGGTGGTTGGCTCAATGCTGACCGCATTAGGTAATAAAATCCTTACCCGAGAAAAGTTTAGAGCGTTGAAGCGGTTGGTAAGACTGTAGAGGCTAAGAACTAGGAACTAGGAACGAGGAACTAGGAACTAGGAACGAAAAGCATAGGTCTGGTACAGGGCCTTGATCTAGGTACAGGGTACAGGGTACAGGCAGTATATTTGAATCTCGATTGGAGTATTCGTCAACTATACAATATTAGAAAAAATTCACAGGCATCCCGTCATGTTTTGGGACGGGATCTCCTTGAGCATACTGTGGTTCTATTGTTTAAAGGCACGTATATTCGAAATGAGATCCCGCACAACAACACTGCGGGATGACGGTGCTTGTTAATTTAGTATGTGAATGACTTCAAATGGCACCAAAGCACTCATTCAAGTCACCTCGGAACTGCAGGAGATCCCGTTCAAAAACATAACGGGATGACGGCGATATTTTTCGGTGAAAGTGTGGGGCGGCTCGCTCCTCGTTCCTAGCCTTTTACCTAATTCGCATAATCGCTATAAACAGGATTCGAATTTAACGCTTTTTGTGAGCCTGTTAACGAGAAGTTATAACCGCATAAACCAAAGTTGCCACGTCGTGCCAAAGAACGAACGACTAAAGCAGTATCCAGGGGGGAGAAATTCGCGTAATAATCGCCGGAGTCTTCCACTTCAACATTGATAGTGCGCACCTTATCACCATTATTAAACTCGATAACTTCACAACTATCATCGCCTTTTCCGGTTAACTGTGACCACACTTCCCCATTATTAATTTGATCCGCTTGCCAATGCACAATTAAGCCATCATGTTGATCAAGCAATAAATAGAACTCATCGGGCATGGCTAATAAATTGCTTCGTTGTCTCTCTATTTTTGTAAGCGTAACCGACTCAGCAGTTTCACTTGCATTTAGCGCTTCTGTTGGTTCGCTAAGAACATACGGCAGGCTAACAATTGTCACCGAGAACACCATAATAACCAGGCTCACAATCATCGCCAGAGCTTGATTTTTAGTAAGCCAGTTGTGTATGAGTTCAGCTAGGTCATTACGGGCAAATTTGGCCTGAGGCTCAGACTCTGTAGCGCTGTTAGCGACATCATTGTCTTGCTCGTTTTGACCTGGCGGATGAAAGCTATATTCATCCCCTTGCTCGCCGCTGCTTTGACCGAACAAACTCGGTTCGATACGGTTTGAAATTGGCTTGCGTTCTATCTTTACCGGCTCTGAGAATGCACTTAAATCTATCGGCCCGTAATAGCCCAACACATACACATGCGGATTGGCTGATGGTATTGAAAACAGATACAAACTGCCGATAACAGCAAAAATTAATAACGCATAACGACTGGCATCAGGCAATAAGATGATCATTAATAAACTGAGACAACTTACAACGCTGGTGAACCAGGCCAAACCGGCACCTTTGTGACTGTCTCTACAGCGGCGAATGCTGGTAGCAAAATAGACAATGGAAATTAACGCGAGTAAGGCTATTTTGGCGAACAATTCAGCGAAGAAAACGCCGTTGAATAACAGGAACATCGCTAAACAACCTAAAGTGATTGCTAAAAAACGTTCCGAGTTATCTAAGCCTTTGAAACAAAATAGAGATTTAAGTAACTGCACAAAAAAATGCCTTTAGAAATTAGTGTTATTATTGATCTAGTGTCAACCGGATATGTAGCCTTGGCTAAACGCAGTTGCAATAATATTGATACTACAACAGAGTCACCTTGAGCTCAAATCAAGATTGTGTCGATTTACTCGTTAACAAAAAATGAGCTAAGGGCAAGGGTAGAGGGTAGAGGGTAAATAAAGAAGTTTGAAACCTATCCCTGGCAATTACGCGAGGTTAAAACCCCGCCAACCAGCGAGGTTGAATCCCCGCTAACCATGTTATCGACGGAACATACCGCCTGGACCGCCCATACCACCTGGGGGCATCATGCCTTTCATCGAGCGCATCATTTTCTGCATGCCGCCTTTGCCCGACATTTTCTTCATCATTTTTTGCATTTGAGTAAATTGCTTAAGTAGCTTGTTCACATCTTGAATTTGCGTACCTGAACCGGCAGCAATTCTTCGTTTACGTGAGCCTTTAATGATATCTGGACGTTGTCTCTCGCCCGGCGTCATCGAATTGATGATGGCTTCCATACGGATGGTGACTTTGTCATCCATTTGACCTTTGACTTGCTCTGACATATTACCCATACCCGGTAATTTATCCATCAAGCCCATCATGCCGCCCATGCTTTTCATTTGTACCAGCTGATCACGAAAATCTTCTAAGTCAAAGCCTTTACCACTTTTGACTTTCTTCGCCAGTTGTTCCGCTTTTTTCTTATCAACCTTTTGCTCGACTTCTTCGATCAACGACAACACATCGCCCATGCCCAAAATACGCGAAGCAACACGATCAGGATGGAATGCCTCTAACGCATCGGTTTTTTCACCAACGCCTAAAAACTTAATTGGCTTACCGGTAATGTGACGAATTGACAATGCCGCACCACCGCGCGCATCACCATCAGTTTTGGTTAAGACAACACCGGTTAACGGTAAGGCATCGTTAAATGCCTTCGCCGTATTGGCCGCATCTTGACCTGTCATCGCATCAACAACAAATAAGGTTTCTACCGGATTGATGCTGGCATGTAATTGTTTAATTTCATCCATCATCTCGCCGTCAACGTGCAAACGACCGGCGGTATCGACAATGACCACATCACAAAATTGCTTCTTCGCAAATTCAATTGCACTGTTGGCAATGGCGATAGGCTTTTGTGAGATGTCACTTGGGAAGAAATCAATTTCAACTTCAGCAGCTAAGGTTTCAAGTTGTTTAATTGCCGCGGGGCGATAAACATCGGCACTTACTACAAGAACTTTTTTCTTTTCCCGTTCTCGTAAAAACTTACCAAGCTTGGCTACTGAGGTGGTTTTACCGGCACCTTGTAAACCCGCCATTAAAATAACCGCTGGTGGCGTAGCCTTTAGGTCAAGCGCTTCATTGGCCTGACCCATTGCCGCTTCAAGTTCTGAGCGAACAATTTTTACAAAGACTTGCCCAGGCGACAAACTTTTCGATACGTCTTGACCTACCGCTCGGGTTTTTACATTGGCAATAAATTCGCGTATTACCGGTAAGGCAACATCCGCTTCTAATAGTGCCATGCGCACTTCACGCAAGGTGTCTTTAATATTGTCTTCAGTCAGGCGACCACGACCACTAATATTTTTTAGGGTTTTACCTAAACGGTCGGAAAGATTCTCAAACATAGTCTCAATACTTTATAAAAATTTTCGTGAATAATTTATGACGGTCATTATACCCTGACGATTGCTAAGCGAAAGCAGAAAATGCTCAAACAGCCAGATAAAATCGTTAATCGTTAATCTTTAATCTTTAATCTTTAATCTTTAATCTTTAATCTTTAAATAATTGATTAAACTAAATCGATTAAACAAGGTACAATTGATTTGTGGGTGAATTGGACGAATTTCAAGTAGTAGTAGTAGTAGTAGTAGTAGTAGTTGTTTATGGATACAATCAATCAGTTGCTAAATGATTTTTTCGCGCTCGCCAATGAAGCTAGCCCCTGGTTACTGTTGGGGTTAATTATTGCCGGTTTAATGAAATCCTTTGTCCCATCATGGCATTCTATCGCCCGTTTGCGGCGATATTTACCGGGTTACTGGTAAGCACCTCAAAGCAAGAAGTAGCCGTGAGTGCAGGCGCGGTAAAAGAGTGTTGCGCCAGTGAACAGCAATCGAGTGAAGCAATAAAACCAAGTTGCTGTGTTACCAATACCAAGGATGAGGCTAGTTCACAATCGGCCTTGTTTTTACAAAAAACTCTTCAGGGCATTAAATACGCCTTAAGCCATTACTTGTACCGTACTCATTGCGACTATGGCAATTAAGCCTTTACGTAAGCTTTTGAAAATAACCTGAATACGGGGTAGCTAATCGAATTGGTAATTTGTTATTATCATCACTTAATAAAAGAAAAAAATACAGGAGTAAACTGGTGGATTTAGTTAGTATTCTCACCATCGCCATGGTTAGCTTATATGCGGCAGCTGCATTTGCTATTTCATCGAAGTTATTTGATTCTGCAGGGCCCAACCCAAAAGTGTATTTGACCTTTGGTGGTTTAGCTTTGGCTGGACACAGCTTATTGTTATCGAAAAATATATTCTTTCAACAAACCATTGATTTTAGTTTGTTCAATGTATTGTCTTTAGTTGCGTTTATTATCACGATTTCAGTAACGATTATTTCGACACGATATAAAATTAACTTAATCTTGCCCGTGGTTTACGCCTTTTCCGCTGTTTTACTGACTATCCTGGCATTCGTCCCGGCAGATCAACACCTGGCAATAGACCCATCCAAGTTTACTTTAGTGATACACATTAGTTTGGCATTACTGTCTTATGGCATATTAGTGATTGCCACACTCTACGCCTTTCAAGTGAATTATATCAATTATAAGTTAAAATCAAAAAAGCTCACTGGCGTTAATCATCTGCCACCATTGATGCAGGTAGAGGGACAATTATTCGTGCTAATGCTTATTGGTACCAATTGTTTGGCAATATCTGAATTGGTCGGCTTTTTCTTCATCGACAATTTTTTGGCAAAAGAAACTCTGCATAAAACCATGCTGTCAATTACCGCGTTAAGTGTTTATATTGCTATTTTATGGGGCCACTATCGTCTTGGCTGGCGTGGTCATAAGGTACTCAGCTTATCGGTTGTGGCAACTTTTCTGCTGTCGTTATCATACTTTGGCAGTAGATTTGTGAAAGAATTTCTCTTATCGTAAAAGTTAAGGTATAAGTAATACTCTAACATGTTTTTGGCAACATAGGACCCCTTCATTGGACGACATATCAACTAGTACGCTATTTAGCGTACTCGGTGTACTCATTTTTATATCCGCGTATTTCTCAAGCTCTGAAACCGGCATGATGTCGCTTAACCGATATCGGTTACGCCATTTAGAGCAGAATAATCACAAAGGTGCTAAGCGGGTAAGTAAATTACTCGACCGGCCAGACCGACTCATCGGCTTGATTTTAATCGGTAATAACCTAGTGAATATCGCCGCGTCGGCAATCGCCACCATTATCGGCATGCGTTTGTTCGGTGATGCTGGCGTATTTTACGCGACATTAATCCTCACTTTAGTGATTTTAATTTTTGCGGAAGTCACGCCGAAGACTCTGGCGGCAATGTACCCAGAGAAAGTCGCATTCCCCAGCTCCATCATATTAACCATGCTATTAAAGATCCTTTATCCCGTAGTGGTAGTGGTTAATTGGATCACCAATGGCATTTTGATTCTATTACGTATTAGCCCTGAGCAAAGAGCGGAACACAGTTTAAGCACTGAAGAGCTGCGTACCGTAGTAAATGAATCAAGCGCATTATTACCGGCTCGCGACCAAAGCATGCTGGTCAGCATTCTCGATCTCGAAAAAGTCACCGTTGAAGATATCATGATCCCGCGCAGTGAAATTCAGGGGATTGATATTAACGACGACTGGAAAATCATCCAAAAACAACTGACCCAGGCCAATCATACCCGAGTCATTTTATATCGCGACAGTATCGATGACGTGGTGGGTTACGTGCATATGCGTGATGCGGTGAAAATTATTTCCAAGAGTCAGTTCACCAAAGCCACATTACTGCGGGCAGTCCGTGAAATGTACTTCATTCCGGAAGGCACCCAATTAAATGTACAGCTATTAAAATTTCAGCATGCGAAAGAGCGCTTAGGCTTAGTGGTTGATGAATATGGTGACATTCAGGGTCTGGTAACTTTGGAAGATATTCTTGAAGAGATTGTCGGCGACTTTACCACCACCATGGAGCCCGCTCCTAGTGATGAAGTGCACATACAACCCGATGGCTCGTTTTTAGTGGATGGCAGTGCCAACGTTAGAGACATCAACAAAGAAATGGGTTGGGGCTTGCCCATTGATGGCCCGAAAACCATGAACGGCCTAGTGTTGGAATATCTCGAAGACTTTCCTGAATCCAATGTCAGTATGCGGATTGCCGGTTATCCAATAGAGATCATCGACGTTACCGATAACAGGGTAAAGACGGTACGGATCATGCCAGAGCATTATCAAGGATAGCTGGTAAGACCACAAATTGTAAATCAACAATAGATCCGTTACATTGATGTATCTATCTATTTTTACAGGTATTTTATGTCTTCTCAATTTGACTTTATCATCATAGGTGCTGGCTCATCGGGCTGCGTGATAGCAAACAAACTTAGCGCTTCTGGTGAGTATAACGTTTGCTTAATTGAACCCGGCGGCAAAAACAATAATGCCTTAGTAAAAACCCCCATAGCGACAGCGGTGTTAATGCGCTTAAAAGCGTATAATTACTGTTTTGAATCAACGGCGCAAACACAACAAAATAACCGCACCATATACAACCCCAGAGGCAAAGGTTTAGGTGGCAGTAGCGCCATTAATGCCATGTTATATACCCGTGGACAAAAACAAGACTACGATGACTGGGCAGCATTAGGAAATTCTGGCTGGAGTTATGATGAGGTATTGCCATATTTTATTGAATCAGAGTGCCAGGAGCGTATTGATGATAAATATCATGGTCAGCAAGGAGCCTTAAACGTTGCCGACTCTCGCTCCTCGCACCCGGTAGGGGCAGATTTTATTCAAAGTGCAATCAATGCCGGTTACTCGTTTAATCCCGACTTTAATGGTAAACAGCAAGCAGGCATTGGCTATTATCAAGTGACGCAAAAGAATGGTCAAAGGCACAGTGCCGCAGAGGCCTTTTTAAGCCCCATTGAGTCTCGAGAAAACTTGACAGTGTTAACCCAATGCACAGTGCAAAAAATCTTGATGAAAAACAAAACCGCCTATGGCGTGCAATATAAATCTGCAAATTCACTATTGACCATCACCGCAGCTAAAGAAGTCATTTTGACTGCGGGCGCTATTCATAGCCCGCAGTTGCTGATGGTAAGTGGTATCGGGGCAAAAGATGAGTTGACTGAGCACAATATCGACGTAATGCATCAACTCAACGGCGTCGGCAAAAATTTACAAGATCATGTAGATGCGATAATCGTCAATAAACACCGACGCGAAAACTTGATCAGTTTACAGCCAAAACCTTTTCTAAATTTAATTAAACAAGGCTATCGATATTTGAAACACCATACCGGTACGTTTACCACCAGTGTGGTCGAAACCGGCGGTTTTATCTCATCAAATCAACAGCAAAGCCGACCCAATTTGCAATGGCAGTTTGTTACCGCAGCGATGGACGATCATGGTCGTAATATTAAGATGTTTTTTGAACAGGGAATTTCTACCCATGTGTGTTTGCTCAGGCCAAAGAGCCGAGGCAGCATTCGCTTAAAAGGGAATGACATTGGTACTCCCCCCTTAATCGATGGCAACATGTTAAGCCACAAAGATGATATCCGCGATATGGTGAAAGCGGTGAAATTAACCCGGCAGCTGTTAGCAACCCCACCTTTGGCGAAAAATAATATCGCCGAACTTATACCTGGCAACCAGGTGACTACGGATGGGCAGATTGAAGACTTTTTACGAGCCAAATCCAATAATATTTATCACCCGGTAGGCACGTGTAAAATGGGCGATGACGATTTAGCCGTGGTAGATAACACACTTAAAGTCATCGGCATTAATGGCTTAAGGGTTGCTGATGCTTCGATTATGCCAACCATAGTGAGTGCTAATACGAATGCGCCCTGCATTATGATAGGGGCGAAAGCTGCCGATATGATCCTTAGCGAGCACCAATAACTAGCTTAATAAAACAAAGCTCGCCATAACCAGCTGCTGTCGAGTTCGTCTTCACAACTTTTTAACTGGCTGCCATACACTTTTGCCCGAGTTTCTACTTTGCGCGCAACTTTCACTAACCAGGCTTTTTGATTGTAGGTTTTGCGTTTAAAACCGCCCCAACCTTCGTGATAATTCAGATACTGATTAAATGGGTCCCATTTAGAAACAGCATTTATTTTTTGAGTTTTGGAAATAAACCAGCCCATAAAATCTATGGCATCGTCAAAGTCATCCCTGTCGGCGCCATCATTATCGGATTCTCGAATGTAGTCATCCCAGGTAAGCGTTTTCGCTTGTGAAAAACCATAAGCACTGCTGACTCGACCCCAGGGAATAAAACCAAATAAATAATCTCTCGGCGGCAGTGCATCGGCTCTGAAAGAGCTTTCCTGATACATCATGCTCATGGGCACATGAATAGGCACGCCCCAGCGTTCTTGCATGTCTTTAGAGCCTTCATACCAGCTATGGTGTTCGCGAAAAATTTCACAAATATTTTCCGGATTTTCCGGAGGAGGTGTCGTACAACCTGCAATTTGTAATACCAGAAGGATAAATGTTAGCTGCTTTATTATTTTCATATGCACTCAAAAGAAAACGTTTTAGTTATGGGTCATTATTTTGCCAGAAGTAAGAAATTATTTTTATTGTTTTTGAAAAGTTTCTGAACTTTTTTGCCTTTTAGCATTCTTACTTTATGGATATTCTCTTTCTCCCTGATTTTATCTTGGCACATAACGTTGGTTGTGTGCTTTTTTTTTGCACAATTATGACAGGCAAAAGAGTAACAAATGATAACCGATAATTACCTTCATTGGTCCGGTTAGTACCATTAGAGTCACTCACCTAATCAGAAAATAAACACCATTGAAGTATGCACATTAATAGAAAATAAGTACCGTCATTCCGTGATGTTGTTGCACGGAACCTCCCTCAGTTTCAAGGTGGCTTTGTTAAAGGCTCTTTTGGGATTCAGGAGATCCCATCCAAAAGCATATGACGGAGCTTTTTTCATGAAAGGTGTATAACTGCAAATCGCTCATATCTACCTTTCAGCGTTTCAATTACATTACGTTAAATTGTTGGGTGATACAATCGTATTGCGAATGGCTATTCGTATCAGGTTCGGTTGAAAATGAACTTCTTTCTTACAATCCTGAGATGCAAATATTTTAGGCAAAAAAAAGCGCGTTACTGCAAGTACGCGCTCTATAGAGTCAAAAGCAGTCCAGGGAAAAATTGCTTTCATTAAGTAGGACGAGTAAAAATCTAAAAGGTTCAAAAATTTTAAAATAAATTTTAAAATAACAGAATTTATACCCTACCTGGCAATTCTAAGTTAATTCCTCCCTGAAATAAAAAAAACGCATATAAAAATATGCGTTTAAAATGTCATTCATAAGGAAATAAAATGTCTTACCTAAAGTAGGAGTGGATATCTTTTAGATAGTTCAAATTCATTTGAAATTTATTTTGAAAAATATTCTTTTAGAAAATCATCAAACGATAAGGTATCTGAGTTTTCTATTTCAGCCTGCTTTTGCAAAGACTTTTCAGCCAGTTCGTTTAGCAATTTATCATCAAATACTTGATAGCTATGTTCCGTTAATTCTTTGCTGAATTGCTCTACATATTTCATCGACCAGGTGACTATGCCTTTACCGGTAGTAAATAATTCATCAAGGATCCGTGCCGAAGGGGTTAACTTTGGATCATTTATTTTGGCAAGTTCATCTTTTATAACGTCGCTATAGGCTGTGGTTGCATAAGCCTTATCATAAAGGCGGGCGATAAGTTGCAGATCTGAAAACAGTTCCGCGCCCCATTCAGGTATGGTTTTATCAACGCCATTATCATTAAGAGTTAATCCGTGTTTTCGACCTTCGAGCACCACTTTATCGGTGTTGTTATTAAATACGCGCTTTTTCTCTATGCTCATCTGCGGACTGTCTTTTAACATACAGTAAGTAATAAACACATCAAGAAAATGCATTTGCTCTTTGCTGATGCCAGTGCTGACAAATGGATTCACATCCATCGCGCGTACTTCGATATACTCAACCCCGCCTTCTTTGAGCGCATCTGAAGGCTTCTGCCCAGACTTTGCTACGCGTTTCGGCCTGATAGGCGCGTATAATTCATTTTCTATTTGCAAAATATTGCTGTTCAGCTGCTTATATTCACCGTTCAATTTAACGCCAATATGGGCAAATTGTTCTGAAGGCAGACTAATCGCTTGTTGCACACCAGAGACGTATGTTTCGATGTTGTTATTGCAAATCTTCAAATTAGCTTGCTCTGAACTGGTATAGCCTAAATCACTCATTCTCAGCGAAGTCGCATGTTCAAGGTAGAGACAACCTGCAGGGGCTTTTTTAAACGGGAGCTGATGAGGCTTGCCTTGTAAAAAAGAAGGGCACAGTGCCGGTGAGCTGCCAAACAAATAGGGAATTAACCAGCCGTAGCGTTTGTAGTTTCGAATTAACGCAAAGTACCGGTCAGAGATAAAGTCTTGCAATGCGCTACTATCATCGGTAATTACTTGCAGGCTTTTAAAAAATTCTTGTGAAAAAGAAAAATTAAAATGAATACCGGCGATAACCTGCATCATACTGCCATAACGATTTTTTAAACCCTGGCGATACACAGTTTTCATCGTACCGATATTCGATGAACCATATTGAGCCAGCTGTACCTGATCTTCATTGTCAACCATACACGGCATACTCATTGGCCAAAAGTAATCACCATTAATATTATTTAAGGTGAATTTTTGAATGTCCTTGAGTTGATTTAACGATTCATCAATGGAGGTAGACACCGGAGTGATAAACTCCAATAAACTTTCAGAATAATCTGTGGTGATATATTGATGGGTAAGTGCTGAGCCTAACGCTGGATTATGACCTTGAGTCGATAAATTTCCATCCCTTTTTATCCTTAATGTTTCACGCTCTATACCGCGCTGAGCGCCGGAAACAGCAGATAAATGGTGTTGTTCAAAAGCCTGGGTTAAATCCAAAATAGAGAAAGTCAAAGTCACTCCGAAATACAAATGGGCGGCTCATTATTATTTGCCAGTTTGCATATTATAGTCATTAAGAATTAGATGTGGGGTAAATATCCAGTTTTTCAATAGTGGTAAGCAGATTTTTCACTACAATCAGTTATCGAGATAATAATAGAAAATTACATCGGCTCAGCAGGTTACCCTGTAATCAGTTTACCTTTACTGTCGTGATTTAAAAGCGGCAATTTGTAAAAAATAATGTCTGTTGCAATCGCTATAAAGAATTAGTTCCGACAAAGCTTTTCAGCGGTTTGATTTCAAGGTAAAGTTGGCAACAATAAAAAAATAAACAGCCAACTGACTCATGCAAGATACCGCTCTAACTTTACTACCTCCGGCACTCGCCATTGTCATTGCCATATGGCGCAAAAACGCAATTTTAGCGTTACTAAGCGGTTTGTTTTTATGTTTCCTACTATTAGAAAATTGGAATCCGTTAACCGCGGCAATGCAGTCCGTTGCTGAGATAGCGCAAGTGTTTTCGTCCACAGGCAATGCGCAAATTATCGCTTTTAGTTTGCTCATTGGCGCTTTGGTTGAGTTGATGAATCGCTCAGGCGCGGTACAAGGGTTTATTGAACACTTATCGAATTTAAGTCTGGTAAAAACCAAACGGCAAGCAACGCTGTTACCTACCATTGTCGGCACGTCCATTTTCACCGATACCAATCTGAGTATGTTCTCCGCTGGCATGGCATCACAAAAATTGTTTGATCAGCATGGCATTAGCAGAGCAAAACTTGCCTTTCTAATCGACTCAACCTGCTCACCTATTAGTGTATTATTTCTTATCAATGGTTGGGGCGCCTATTTATTAGGTCTGCTTGATGGCTACAATTTAGATGATCCCATCGGTGTTTTACTGGGCACCTTGTCCTATAACTTTTATGCCATCATCGCGGTATTTCTTGCCTATTACACCGCTTATAGTGGCAAAGTCTATGGTCCCATGGCCAACAGTGAAAGTGCGGTAATACCACAGCAAACGACTGAACGAGTAAAAACGGCGAAAGCACGGGTAATGTGGATACCGATGTTGAGTTTATTAGCGATCACCTTAACCTTATTGTGGATCACCGGTGATGGCGATATACGCAGAGGCTCGGGGTCATTTTCCGTATTCAGCGCAATTGTATCGTCGTTAATGATGTTGATATTGATGATCTTTGGTTATCAATTGCTATCACTAAAAGAGCTTAGCCAAGGCTTTATCAAAGGCATTGGTAATATGTTACCGGCGGTGACAATATTGGTATTAAGTTTTGCCTTTGGTGATGCGATTAAAGGCTTAGGCGCAGGTACCTATGTCAGCAGTTTAATCACCAGCGATTTTCCGCTGATTTTAATCGCGCCACTGATCTTTTTAGCTGCCGGTTTAATGGCATTTTCTACCGGTACGTCTTGGGGAACCTTTGCCTTGTTAATCCCTATTGCCGTACCGATCGCCCTAGAAACCGGATTGCCCGTTCCCTTTCTTGTTGGCGCGGTATTAAGTGGCGGTGTATTTGGCGATCACGCCTCGCCTATTTCAGACTCAACAGTGGTGGCCTCTATTGCCAGTGGTTGTGATCATTTTGAGCATGTTAAAACCCAATTACCTTATACCATTTTTGCGGCTATACTCACCATCATAGGCTTCTGCATTGTTGGGGCGATGTTATAAAATGTCAGCACCTACCTATTCAGTTATCTTTGAAAACAATGATTTTGTGGTCGTTGATAAAGCAGCAAATTGCAATTTTCACGACGAAGAAAATTTAGGCCTGGGGCTATTTAATCAGGTTAAAGCGCAAGGACAATATAATGAACTTTTTCCGGTACACCGCTTAGATAAAATGACCTCAGGCTTGTTACTGTTTGCCAAAAACAAACTAACCGCCAGTGAATTAGGAAAGCTGTTTGAACAACATTTAATTGAAAAATTTTATCTCGCCATCAGCAAAGACAAACCCAAGAAAAAACAAGGTTGGATTAAAGGCGATATGGTAAAAAGCCGACGCAGTAGCTGGCGTTTAGCCAGAACCGACAATAACCCCGCCATCACTCAGTTTTTCAGTTATTCGTTAGCGCAAGGGAAAAGGTTGTTTGTACTAAGGCCGCGAACGGGTAAAACTCATCAACTTAGAGTTGCCTTAAACAGCATTGGTTCAGCCATTGCTGGCGACCCTATTTATAACCCTGCGGATAAGTCTGACAGGGGTTATTTACATGCCTTCGCACTGAAGTTTGAACTTAATGGCGAGCAATATCAATTCAGTCAAATGCCCAGTTCCGGTGAATTTTTTACTGATGAGAACAGCAAAAGTACCCTGGCTAATTTACAGCAACCCTGGCTATTAAATTGGCCAAAATAGCCGGCCCCCTGGATAACTACCTCCCTGCAAGAATGCGAGGTTAAAACCCCGCCAACCATAGTTTACGTTTCCCGGTTGGCGGGACTCCTTTTTCTCCATCCATGGTGCAGGAGGTTTAGTCGTAACTTACAGCGAATGGATAAATACCATCGCAATGGCTACCGGGCAAACAAACTTGGTATACCAAGGCCAAATCTTCCAAAACAATGAGTTTTCAACTTGTTCATTACCCTGTTTAATTTCTTCTAGTAGTTCACTGCGCTGCCAGATCCAGCCGACAAAGATACAACACAACATGGCGATGATGGGTTGCCCATATTCGGTGGCAAGGGTAGCGACGAAATCGAGCATAAAATCAAGATTTAAGACGATGATGGTACTCATCAAAAAGATCAAGAAACCGATGCCTGTGGTGGCTTTTGTCCGTTCAATATCATGTCGCTCAACCACATAAGATACCGGACCTTCGAGCATGGAAATGGAGGAGGTTAACGCGGCAATGCTCATTAAGATGAAAAAGGCGAAGCCGACAAACAAGCCCATAGCGCCCATGCCTTCAAAAAGCGTTGGCAATACCGAGAACACCATAGACGGGCCTGAGATCAATGAGCCATCGGCGGCAAAGATAGCAACGCCCTGAGCTTGTGCGACGTACATTGATGGGATAATCAACAAGCCGGCTAAAAATGCGATGGATACATCAATTAAGGTGACTTGCGCGCCTAAGGAAACCAGGTTTTCTCTTTTGCCAATGTAAGAGCCGTAAATTATCATCACACTCGTGCCTAATGATAACGAAAAGAACGCTTGTCCCAATGCGCTTACCAACAAATCGGGTTCAAAAATCTTTGATAAATCCGGATTTAAGTACGCATCTAAGCCCTCGCTTGCCCCCTCTAGCGTCATCACATAAATGATCAGTAGCACTAACAAGGCAATTAACATCGGCATTAACCGTTTAGACCACTTTTCAATACCGTCTTCAACGCCGCTACGAATAATGGAAACCGTTAAAAACATAAACAACGCGGAGAACAATACATTGCGTGCTATGCCTTGGGTAATCACCCATTCAGAGACTTGTTGCATGCCAATCATTTTGGCAAAAGGTTCTACCGCATATGACATCATCCAGCCAGCGATTATCCCGTAAAAACTGAGGATCAACGCCGCACAAATAATACCGCCAAAGCCTACCATAAAGGCAAACCGCTTTTGCCATGCTTGACGAGACATCTTTTGTAAAGAGGTTACCGCATTAGCCTGGCCGTAGCGACCAATCAGCAATTCTGCCATAAATGCCGGGTAGGCTAAGCAAAACGCCAAAACCAAATACACCAGCACAAACGCCGCACCACCATTGCTTGCTGTTTGTGTGGGAAAGCCCCAAATGTTGCCCAAGCCAACGGCCGATCCTGCCGCTGCCAAAATAAACCCTAAACGTGAGCTAAACCCACCACGTGCTGCTGCCATAATAATCCAGTTTTTTTAATTGTTATAGTTTGTGAAAGTAACCTTATATCAGTTAACAATAAAGAAAGTTAGCGCGTTAAGCAATAAATGCTAACCATTATCATTTGATTAACCTTGTATTGATATCGTTACTTAACATATGATGTAGCCTTGATGAAATCATGAAGATTAGAGCTGTAGCAACATTGTGACAACACGTATTTTTAACAGGCCAATAATCATTTTATCGGCGCCAAGATCTGGCAGTACCTTATTATTTGAAACCTTATCTAAAGTAAAAGGTATCTGGACTATCGGTGATGAGAGCCATGCCGTTATTGAACATATTCCTAAATTCAGTACCGTGTTTCGAGGTTTTGAGTCTAATGCGCTCACTGCCGATGATGCCGATGATGAAAATGCAGAGCGATTACGACAACGCTTTAAATCGATGTTAATCAATAGAGATGGTGTTGCCTACGATCAAGACAGTGAACAAGAAGTACGTTTTTTAGAAAAAACGCCAAAAAATTCGTTACGCATACCCTTTTTGAATAAACTTTTTCCTGATGCACTGTTTATCTATTTAGTCCGAGACCCAAAAGCCAATATCAGCAGTATCATCGATGCCTGGCAGTCTGGGCACTTTCGTACTTACCCTAATTTACCGGGTTTTGCTGGCAAGTGGTCACTATTTCTACCTCCAAACTGGCAACAACTACGAGGTAAAAAACTGGAACAAATTGCTACTCATCAGTGGCAGGTGAGTAACGCTACCATCATCAAAGATTTAACCTCACTTGCTGCTAACCGATGGAAAATGATTAATTATCAGCAGTTAATTGACCAACCTGAGCAAGTCGTTAAAGACATTTGCCAATTTGCCGGTCTTGATGCAGATGAACAACTGACCGACAGCTATAAAAATGGTTTGCCGTTATCTCAGTATACGTTAACCACACCTGACAAAAACAAGTGGCATAAAAAAGCGCATCTGCTGGCGCCACAAATGTCGCAAGTTGGTGATCTGGTTGCTAGCTTAAACGAGCATTTAGGTAATTGCCAGCAAGAGCAATTAACCACTGATATCGCTCAGCAATTAATTGATAGCGCTAAACCGGTCAGTAAAGCGCTAACGCCATCGTCGTCAGTGCAGCCGCCAGTTTCGAGAAACTCCCCTTGCCCATGCGGCTCCAATAAACGTTACAAACAATGCCATGGCCAATTGGCATAGCATTCGCTCCCGGATTTACGATGAAGTTAAAACACGAATTTTTTAAATTACCATTAAGCTTTGATATTGAGCGCTTACAAGCGGAAATATTGCAACTTACCGAGCAAGACTGGCATGCGCACCACGAAGGCTTTAAAGGCAATATCGCGGTGCCGTTATTAAGTGTTGGCGGACAAGTTAATAACGACTTTAAAGGTCCTATAGAGCAAACCCAAGCGCTAAGTAAACTGCCTTATATTCAACAAATTCTCGCTTCATTTAACGAAGTGTTTGGTCGCTCTCGCTTGATGGCTCTAGAGCCGGGTTGTGAAGTGCCAATCCATACCGACATCAACTACCATTGGTATAAACGGGTAAGGATCCATATCCCAATTATTACCACCGACAATGTGATCTTTCATTGTGGCGATAAGCAAGTCAACATGGCCGCCGGTGAATGCTGGATATTTGATTCATGGAAACCTCATAAAGTTGTCAATGGTAGCGACATCCGTCGTATCCATTTAGTTATCGATACCATGGGTTCCAGTAAATTTTGGCAAATGGTGGATAACTCACAAGTTCCAGGAATTCAGGCCACGACACTATCGACTAAACACCTGGAATTTGACCCAGAGAACAAGCCAAATATTTTAATGGAACGCTTTAATGCGCCCGTGGTAATGACTCCTGGTGAATTAGAAAGTTTAATCAGCGATTTAAAAACAGAGATTAATAATAACCCGGCGAACAAAGCCGATGGGATTATTAGCTTCAGTCAAATTATTGATAATTTCGCTCAAGATTGGCGTCGTCTTTGGAGCCTGTATGGCGTTAACGAACAAGGCTGGCCACAGTATCATCAGTTAAGAGATCGCACCTTTCAACTGGCACGAAATTTTGATAATAAACTGCAGCTTATCAACGGTGGCAGCGCGTTACAGATGCTAATACACTGCATCATAGATCCTGCTCTTAGCCCTGAAGTGGCAAAGCTGACAACGGCTTCAGTCGACTCTGTAATAACCAAACCTGTATCTGATAAACCAGTAACAGCTAAGCCTTTAACAACTGCGCAAGGGAGTGAAAATAACCTTGGTCAAAGAGGGAGCTCAAAGGCAAAAGCATCTGCGGTGCCCGTTAGTAGAAATAGTCCTTGTAGCTGTGGCTCAGAGAAGAAATACAAACAATGCTGTGGTGCACTCTAAAGAATAAGCCAGATATCTGGCTTTTTCTTAACGGTTTAACAACTCATCGGCTTTAATTCTAATTTTACTAAACTCACTCAGTACCGGGGTAAGTTGTTGTTGATATTTTTGCCATGAACCAACCGATTTATTATTTATCGGCTGTTGCACCTGGCTCACACTAGGGGTTAACACCAGACGTTTGGATTTATAAAAGGTTAAACAATCTGGTTCAAAATCTAACTGACAATACGCCAGTAGTTTTCTAATTTGCGGCTCAGGCTCGGCAACCAGCGCTTCATAACTTAAGTGGTAAATATTTTCGGCAAATAAATTGTGCCAGTGAAACATCAAACTTAAATAGCCTTGCCAATAAAAGGCAATGCCAGCTAATGAATATGAGTAATCATGGCCATTACTGAAGTGTTGCTTAAACACACTCATCGCATTATCCAGCGGATCGCGCACCACATTGATAACTTTTGCTTGAGGAAATAATCGTAATACCAAGGCAATATGGAGAAAGTTATTCGGATTTTTATCAATAAATATTTTCGGTGTGCGGTCAAAATATTGGCCAGCTTGCTCTAGGTATTGCTCGCTAAATTTAGCCGTTAACTGAGGTTTAGGATTTGCTAAATTTTTAACGTAGCCGCCATTCATTTCCATTTCTAGAGCAATACGTTCCAAATACGGCAATTCGTCGGTAGATTCCACCTTTGAGTGCGATGCTAATATTTGTTCTACCAACGTGGTGCCAGAGCGTGGCATGCCCACGATAAAAATTGGAGAAAAATCAGGGTTGTGTTGCTCATCGATGGGCAATGAAGGTAAGCCAGCAATAAAGCCTTTAATTAAATTGGCGTACTGCTCGGCTTTAAAAGGTCGGTACTGAGCAAGAATGTGATTGGCTTCACTCATGGCTTTGAATGATTTATCAAATTGTTTACTTTGCTCATAGGCACGCCCTAAAGCAAACAGGAGCAGTGCTTTATTACCGGCTGAGAGTGTTGCTGAAGGCAGAATCGACTGCATTTCAGCAATTAATTGTGGAGTAAAAGTAAAGTCTTTTAAATCTGCCAGACTCCAATAACCAACGGCGGCACTCTTGGTCGCTTTGGCAATGAATAATTGATAGTTTTCTAACGCCAGAGTCGAGTTGCCTTTCGCCTTATACACATGGCCCAAGTTCAGATAAACAAACGGGTTTAGCTGTTCTTGTTCACCACAAAGTAGCAACGCCGATTCTGCCTCCAACACTTTGCCCGCACTTAAACAACTTAACGCTTTGCGGTACGCCAAGTCATAATCACCGGGCAGCAATTGCTGAAGTTTGTGATGCAAGGCAATAGCCTTAAAATGCAGCTCTTTTAGTTCATAAATTTTTAATTGTGCCAGCAACGCCGGTAAATTATCCGGCTCCATTTGCAAAATAACCGATGTGCAGTTTTCTATGGATTTGATGTCGTTATTCGACTGAGCAAACTCGAGTACGAGTTGGTTGGCGATTAAATTGGCGGGCTCTTTTTTTAACACTTTTCTGGCGTACATAGCCGCTGAAGATAAGTGATTTTGCTGTTTAAGCTGCAAAGCTTGCTCTAGTAGTATGGCGATTCGACTAGTCAAAATGGGATCTCATTAGCAATAGGGTATTATTATTAAAAAAGCTCATGCAAAATGCATAAGCTTTTTTATTATCAGCGCAGATTAATCTTTAAAATTATTAAACTGGAACGTCTGTTCTAATTCAGAATTTCTGACTAATTGCATAACAGTTTGTAATTCATCTCGTTTTTTACTGGTAACTCGTAACTTTTCACCTTGAATAGAGGCTTGAACTTTCAACTTACTGTCTTTGATCAATTTCACTAATTTTTTCGCGACCGCTTGTTCAATGCCAACTTTAAATGACACTTGCTGTGAATAGGTTTTGCCTGAATGGTCAAAACTGCCGACGGTCATCGCTTTGGCATCAATCTTACGTTTTGCCAGCTGAGCGCGAAGCATATCCAACATCTGTTTTATTTGGAAATCCCCTTCTGCTTTTACCGTTACGTTAGGATTTTTGTATTCAAAAGAAGCCTCGACTCCTCTGAAATCAAATCGCGTGTCTAATTCACGGCTGGCGTTTTCGGTGGCATTACGAACGTCTTCTAAATCAACTTCCGATACAATATCTAATGAAGGCATGTTTGGATCTCTTATCAAGGGTAAAATGTTAACTTTGCCTAGATTATCAAAGCTAAGGTTTGAGGGCTAGAATGAATTGTTAAATCGTCAATTTAAACGGTAAATTATGCGGGGTTACTTGTTATACCTATCGGCATAAGCACGGAGGTGACTATATACTTATGCAGATTGCGATAACATGGTAAGATATTTAACAATGACCGCCATCTATATACATACCAATTTGAAAAATTTTAAATTACTGCTCTATGCAACTTTATCGATTGTATTCATTAGTGTCTTGATCAACTATTCAGCCATCGCCTCGCTGTTACATCAATATCATTTATTAGACAAAACTGGTCACTTTTTGGGTTTTCTGTTTCTTACCTGGCTAGTCGACAAACTGATTAAAATTGACTTGAAAGTTACCGTTATCACGCTATGCATTTATTCAGGGTTAACCGAATTAGGACAATGGTATTTGACGTTTCGAAGCGGTCAATGGACAGATTTCCTTGCCGATGTTCTCGGTTGTTTCACCTATGCCCTAATTGTACGAGCAAACCGCAACAAGGCTAAAAGAGTGAATTAATGAATATTGTCATTATTGGTCAAGGCGCAATGGGACTATTGTTTACTCATTACTTGCGCAGTGAGCAAATAAGTCTGAAAACCAGGACCAGGGTAAAATCTAGCGCGACTTACACATTCACCAACATTCATGGCTCTTCTAGCCAATACCCCATCACTACTGCCGACGTTGAACAGCTAAAGCGAGCCGATTGCATTATCTGCTGTGTCAAATCGTACGACGTAAGTGCGGCACTCAAGGAAGTTCTGCCTGTTATCCAGCCACATTGCCCAATAATTTTAACGCATAACGGCATGGGCGTGGTGGAAAAACTAAACCTAGGATGCGGTTTTAACAATCCCATTTATGCTTTGGTGACCACCATGGCGGCAAAAAAACTTACTCACACTCATCTGCTCCATACCGGTGAGGGTGTGAATACAATGGGGCTAGTCACAGGGTCAAGCTCTGCCACTGAACAACAGCAGCTATTAATTATGCTGCAAAATCATATCCCTCATTTGTCGCTAACCTGCGCAATTAAACGGCTACAATGGCAAAAATTGGCCATCAACGCGGCCATTAATGCCCTTACCGCGATTCACAATGTGAATAATGGCGAACTGGCCAAACAATGCTATCAAGATAAGATAAAAGGTATAGTCGCGGAAGTTGTACAAGTGGCGTTAGCTGAGGGCGTAGATTTTAAACGAACTGAGTTAATTAGCACGATTAAGCAAGTGATTGAGAGAACGTCGAAAAATAGTTCATCGATGCGCGAGGATGTACGAAAACAGCGACCAACAGAGATCGCCTATATTAACGGCTATATAACAGAACTGGGGGAAAAACATCAGATTTCTACCCCATGGAATCAACAATTATTGCAGCAAGTTAACGATATTAGCGCAACTCACTCAGCTTAATTTCAAGCTCAGTTCTGATCTTGTACCTAGCTTGGTGTGATACCAATAAACGGATAAATACAATGCATAAAATTTAGTAAGTAGTTATTCTACTTATCAATTTTATAAAGCCGTAGTTATTCGTTTTAACCATTAAAAATGAGCAGATATTTAATCAACTTGGTATAATAACCTCATTGAGCATAGGCATAAGCTTACCTTTTAACTCCGCAAGTTCACTGTCACTGTACGGTTTTAATGGCAACTGCCCCCAAATGGGTTTTGGCCAACTTGGATCGGCGGCAAAGCGGACAATATGATGAATGTGTAATTGTGGGGTAACGTTACCCAGAGCACCAACGTTCATTTTTTCACCATGGAAACATTGCATCAGTATTTCTGATAATGCGCTGGATTCATTCAAAAATTGCTGTTGCTGTTGCCAATTCATCTGATAAATATCTTTAACGCCTTCAACTCTTGGCACCATAATAAACCAGGGGTAGTTACTGTCATTACATAATAATAAACGACAAAGCGGAAAATCCGCCAATACGATCCCGTCTCGTTGTAGATCAGCATGCAGTTCAAAATCTTTGGTCATCATCAATCCTTAATTAAATGTATTTGGCAATTTTAGGCAAAGGTCTAAACACAACTACTTACCACTTTTTTTCTTCTTCGGTTTATTTTTCCGGCCGCGACCACGAGCCTCTTTTCGAGCCTCACGTTCAGCAAGCTTTCTTGCCTGCAACTTTTCAAAATAGATATTTTCTTTTTCCACCATCTCTGGTGTTTCAAAGGTGATGTTACCTAAGGTTTTATCACGAATTTCATTCACCAATATTTCTGAGGCTTTATGAAAATCAACATGGCCGCCGCTTCTCACACAACCACGCTTACGGCCTAGCTCTTCTAGAAACTCGACTTCATGTTCCGGCAACTCGTCCATTTTGTATCTTGCCTTTAACAACTCAGGATACGTTTCCAGTAAGTACTCGGCAGCAAAACAGGCAATTTCTTCATGATCAAATGCTGTATCTTTAATGCCGCCAGATACCGCAAGGCGGTAGCCGCTATTTTCATTGGAAATTTTAGGCCAAAGCATACCTGGGGTATCATAAAGGTAAACCCCCTCTTCTAAACGAATACGCTGTTGCGCTTTGGTGACTGCCGGCTCATTACCAACTTTTGCCTTAGTTTTGCCTACCAGGGTGTTGATCAGAGTGGATTTACCAACATTCGGTATGCCCATGATCATCGCATTAATTTGTTTGCCTTCTTCATTCTTGTTAGACACTAATTTTTTAATCAATTCGGCAACATTCTTTGCCCCACTCGGCTCTTCAGTGGTTAACGCAATCGCCTTAACGTTGTGCTGAGATTGCAAGTAATCAATCCACACTTTGGTTAATATAGGATCGGCAAGATCGCTTTTATTGAGAATTTTTATCAACGGCTTGTCACCACGAATACTGGTGATCATCGGATTTTCACTACTAAACGGTAGCCGTGCGTCACAAACTTCAATCACCACATCGATTTGATGAATGATTTCTTTGATTTCTTTTTGGGCCTTATGCATATGCCCGGGGAACCAGTTAATTGCCATTTGATTTTATGAATTGGGAAAGTTACTGCTTATTTTAGCAAGTAAATGAAAGATATACATTAATATCGTGGCAAATACCACTTTGATTAAGTATGTGATCTACTTTTTCATGAGGTAAAACGGATAAATACAATGCATAAAATTTAGTAAGTAGTTCTTCTACTTATCAATTTTATAAAGCCGTAGTTATTCGTTTTAACCATTAAAAATGAGCAGATATTTAATCAACTTGGTATAAAATTTAACCGAACAGATAAATGATCGATGGCTGATCAGATAGGAACAATAATGCTTAGTAATTTTATTTTAAAAAATTAAATGCATTAACGCGCAAGCAAGAATACCAGCAATGATGTCGTCAAGCATGATGCCAAAGCCACCAGTCACCTGTTTATCGGCGATTGAGATAGGCCAAGGTTTTAGAATATCGAAAATACGAAACAAAATAAAACCGACAATGATACTCTGCCAACTCACCGGGATTGCTATCATGGTGATAAAGAAGCCGGCGATTTCATCCCAGACGATGGCGCCATGGTCATGCACACCAGCATCCTTAGAGGCTTTATCACAAATCCAAATACCGACGATAGAAATTAATATGGTAATTGCTATAAAGGCATAGAAAGGTAATTGCGCACACAGCAGAAATAGCGGAATTGCTGCCAGCGTGCCCATAGTACCTGGCGCCTTCGGGCTTAAGCCACTGCCAAAGCCCAAAGCAAGAAAATGCACCGGATTTTTGATATCAAATAACTCAGCGGCAGTTTTCTTGCTCATAGTCGACTACCCGTTAATCGTTGGCAACAGTGGCAGAGAAATGTTCAAAGCCTACTTTGCTGACGGTAAAAGGTTTCTTTTGGTAAAAAAGGATAATTTCTTCACTTGGATTTAACTGACCAATACAGGTAAATTCCACATTAGCATGCGCCATGGCGGTTTCAATACCCACTTTATTGGTCGCCGATACAGTGAAAATTAATTGATAGTCATCACCAGAGGTTAATGCCATGTTGATTGCATCGATTTCGGCTAAGTTATCTTTCATCACTTTAGACAGAGGAATGTCTTCAACATTGATGTGTATGCCAAGGGTGGATGCACGACATATATGACCTAAATCGGCAAGCAAACCATCTGAGACATCAATCGCTGAGGTAGCAAGCTCACGAATTAAGTTACCTACCAGCACCTGCGGCTTAGGGTAATCAAGTTTCGCTCTAACCGCGGCAAAATCACTATCATTGAGTTCGATCTGATTGTTCATCGCTGCCAGTGCTAAACCAGCGTCACCAAAATCACCGGTGACGAAAACATAATCACCATTTTTGGCGCCACTTCGGCATAAGGCTTTGTCTTCAGGTACCGTGCCTTGTGCAGTAATAGTAATACTTAAAGGCCCTTGTGTGGTGTCGCCACCAATAAGCTGCACATTAAAGTATTCGGTTAGCTCAAACATACCGGCGGTGAATTCACTCAACCAGTCTTTATTCACTTCTGGCAACGTAATGGCAACCGAGATCCAACTAGGCTCTGCGCCCATGGCGGCAATATCACTTAAATTTACCGCGACAGCCTTATGACCAATGGCTCTGGGCGGAGTATCTAAAGGAAAGTGTATACCGGCAACCAGAGTGTCGGTAGTTACGGCAATTAATTTATGATCGTTAGCTCGAATAAGCGCACAATCGTCACCAATGCCCATGACAACATCTTTACGGCTCACAGGTTGGGCCGTAAAGAATTCTTTGATCAATTCAAATTCTTTCATAAAAAATGACTAAATTACTCGTTTGGACGGAAAATCTTTACAACTTTGTCTAATACGCCATTGACAAATTTATGACTGTCATCAGCTGCAAACGCTTTAGCAAGTTCGATCGCTTCATTGATCACAACTTTGTAAGGCACTTCTTTACAGTCGCGAAGCTCAAAAATACCCACTCGTAAAATTGCTTTTTCTACATGATCAACCTCGGCTAATGGGCGATCAACCAATGGACGAATGCTATCGTCAATGTCGTTCACATTAGTGGCGACGCCACGTAACAACAGTGAAAAATATTCTGTGTCGAAACGACGCTTGGCGTTGTCGGCAATAAAATTGGATTCTATTTCGCTAATGTCATTATTAGTAAGCTGCCATGAATACACAGCTTGAACTGCGATTTCACGGGCTTTTCTTCTAGGAGTTGGTTTCACTCAGTTGTCCGCCTATAGTTGTTCTAAAACGTTAACCATTTCTAAGGCACTTAATGCTGCTTCTGCACCTTTGTTACCCGCTTTAGTACCGGCACGTTCAATGGCTTGCTCAATTGAATCTACGGTAATAACACCAAATGCTACTGGTACATCAAACTCCATAGCCACTTGCGCTAAACCTTTGTTACACTCGCCGGCAACAAAATCAAAATGTGGTGTACCACCACGAATAACCGCACCGATAGCAATAATGGCATCAAAGTCGCCTTTTTTCGCTACGCGCTTTGCAGCTACAGGTAATTCATAGGCTCCAGGAACTCGAACAACCGTAATATCATCATCATTCACATTGCCGTGACGTTTAAGTGCATCAACAGCACCTTCTAGTAAGCTTTCAACAATAAAGCTGTTAAAACGAGAAACTACAATGGCAAATTTTTTGCCTGATGCTACAAATGAGCCTTCAATTACATTCATTTTTATTAACCTGTTTAAAAATTTGGCGCAATTCTATCAAAATTCAAAATAATAAGGTACTCAAAAATGCATGAAAGGTTAATTATTACGATTAGATTGCAAAATTTTATTGTTTATTTTTCATGCCTATTAGCCAGCGCAAGTCTCGCTGATTGAACATAGGCAATGCTCTTTACTAGAGTAATTATACTTTGTTACAATGTAGCATCATTCAGTTTAGCTTATCGACAATGAAATTCTATTTTTCTTCAAACCAATTTGCCCAATTGGCCGCTTTTGATTTTCACCAGCGCCAAGAGATTATTGCCATAGCCAGCAGCAGACTTTCTCCGTTATCAAAATTCATTCTGAATTTGTTAAAGCTGGCCGTGCTGATCCCACCATTTTTCATGCTGGCCAATATCGATTCCTGGTTATTTGTCATTCCTTTGGCATTTGTGTTGCTGGGATATTTTATTGTCTTAAGGCCGCTATCCTTGCTGTTTATTAGTAGCCATCTGGATAAGTCGATTGAGCAGTTTGAGCGGGAAACTGCTGTAGAATAACTTATACCAAGTCATCCCCACGAACGTGGGGTTCTGATTAAACTTATTGTGCGAATTTAACTATCTTGATCAAAACTCTTCTAACAAGTCATCAAGCTCGTCTTCTTCTTCTTGATCAATAACTATCGGTGGGTTACCGTCGTGCACTTTGTAATTGATGTTTTGGAAATAAGCATTTTTGACAAACTCGTATGGATCTAACGAATCTTCTAATAACGCTTCTTGCTCAGCCAGTTGGCCTCTAACTTCTAAACCGATCAGTACTTTACGAGCAACGTTGGGCCAAAAGTCGATAACCGCCAAGGGCCAGTAATAGCCGTCAACCAGATCACCCACTTCATCACGCACCGAACTTGGACCTAAGCCTGGCAACATTAAATAAGGGCCATCACCGACACCATAGGTTCCTAATACTTCACCAAACTCTTCTTCTTCGCGTAACAGGCCAGCATGCTTGGCGACATCGAACCAACCTAATAAGCCAACCGTAGAATTTAACACAAATCGACCAGTCGCTTTCCCCGCCCGTTGAAATTTAAGCTGCAACAAGTTATTCACTGCGGTAAACGGTTCATTAATATTCAAGGCGACATTATAAACCCCTGAACGTACCGGGCCTGGCACATATTCTCTGTAAGTTTCAGAAGCAGGTTTAAGAAGGTATTTATCAAGATATTCCCAATTAAATGTCCATAATGGCCTGTTGATCGATTCAAGCGGATCTCGGGGGTCAGAATATTCAACCTCTTGCTCATTACTGGTAGCGCAGGCAGAAAGAAAAATAATAGAGAGCAAAAGAATACTGGCACGCCAGAAATTAAAGCGCATAATGAAAAATGTCCTGATCAAGATGTTAATACGGCTAAATATCTATGTTGGATAATCAAGCTTAATATTTAACCATTTATAGTGCGACATATTATAAACTGAGATTGTCAAACTGCCACGAAATAATCTTCATTTAGATTGTAAAAATTTGTTACCTCGCTAATTCGATGCCGTTTTCGCGCATTTTTGCCAATTTATAGCGTAACGTACGGGCACTTATGCCTAAGCGGGAAGCAACGTCTTTACGAGAGCCATTACAAGCTTGCAGGGCATCCAATATTATTTGAAACTCTTGCTGTTTTAACTCGCTTTCTAAATTATCGTTATTCGCAGCGATGTTGGAACCATCACTTTCTGCGGTTTGTAAAATAGTCCCTTGTTCCGCCATCGTTATGCCCGGGTTTACCAATTCTTGTTCAGCAAAACCTTCGATGAGCAGGTCATCTCGGTCAATTTCACTGCCAGATTTCATGATCAGCGCGCGTTGGATCACATTTTCTAGCTCGCGCACATTACCTGGCCACAAATGTGATGTCAGTTTCTGTTGTGCTGCTATTGATAAACTTAGATTTTCATCATGGCAGTATTGAGTAATGATATGTTCACTAAGTGGCAATATATCGTCAACTCGTTTTGCCAGCGGCAACCAAGTTAACGGGAACACATTCAGTCGATAAAATAAATCTTCTCGAAACGAACCATCGCTGACCGCTTGTTTTAGATCGCGATTGCTTGTTGCTAACACCCGTACATCAAGCTTGATGACTTTACGTGAACCAAGGCGTTCTACTTCGCGCTCTTGTATTACCCGTAAAATTTTAGCCTGTAAGCCAAGGTCCATCTCGGTGATTTCATCCAGTAATATGGTGCCGCCTTGTGCCTGTTCAAATTTTCCCGGGCAGGCATTTACCGCTCCGGTAAAGGCGCCTTTTTCATAGCCAAATAACGTAGCTTCGAGCATATTTTCAGGGATGGCCGCACAATTTATGGCAATAAAGGGGTTCTTGACACGTGGCGAGTGATTATGGATAAACTTAGACAACACTTCTTTACCTGAGCCGCTTGGCCCCAGGATCATCACCGAAGCATTGGTTACCGCCACTTTTTCAGCGAGCTTAAGCAATTGCACACTTTGCGCATCGACCGCAATGGGTTGCGAGCAATGTACCTTTTCCACCGGCATATACTGGCTGATCATATTAATCAGCACTTCGGGTACAAAAGGTTTGGCAATGTAATTACAGGCACCATCTTTGATTGCTTGCACGGCATCGTCGATGGTGGCATAGGCGGTCATGATCAAAACCGGTATTTTCGGCCAGCCTGCTTTGATATTTTTCAACAACATCAAGCCGCTCATACCGCCCATTTGTACATCAGAAACGACCATGTCGACTTTGTTATTTTTCAATTGAATTAACGCAGCCTCTCCAGAGTCGGCTTCTATACAGACGTATTCTGAAAGCAACAGTGTATCGACTACTGCTTCTCTTAACCCTGGGTCGTCTTCTACCACAAGGACCACTTTACTGGTCATTATTGCCTCTATTATTGTTTATTATTTGGGTGTTTATCATTTTCTTAGTTAAGTGAGTAACGTGACGAGTCTTAAGGACTTGTTTTATCTTGTTCAGTGGTAAAGATTGGCAGTTTAATACAAAAATCGGCACCTTCACCTTGCTCGCTTAGTAAAGATACATCGCCATGGTGGGCTTTAGCAACCGATCTCACTACCGCTAAGCCCAAACCTGTACCTTGTACTTTAGAAGTGTAAAACGGTTCAAAGATATTTTCGACTTCACTTTCTTTAATGCCACAACCATTATCTTTCACATGGATATAAATAGACTGCTCTTTACTATAGGCGTGTACATCGATTACTGCTTGTTGGTCAATAACCTGTAGTGAATTATGAATGAGGTTTTGTATTGCCCCCTCTAGCGCATTTTTATTGCCTAAAATATTTAATTGCTGATCATCAATAGTTAAGTTTAATTGCGCATTCGCTTCATCTATTTGAGCTTCTACGCCAGTGATCGCGTCATTAAGTAATGCCGATACCGATAATACTTCAACGACTTGTTGACCACCACTTTTGGCGAACAACAACATATCATTCACTTGTTGCTCTAAATCTTGCAGCCGAGACGTTAGTTTACCTTGAAATTTTTGCCGCATTTCTGCAGGTAAGGCTTTCGAACTTAAATTGGAGCAATACAACATGGCCGCCGATAATGGTGTACGAATTTGGTGGGCCAAAGTTGATACCATACGACCTAATGCCGACAGGCGTTGCATATGGCTGAGTTTGTCTTGCAATAAGCGAGTTTCGGTTAAGTCGGTGATCAAAATTAGCTGGCCAGCTTGCGAACCAAAAGAAGAAATATCAAGTTTCACTCTCCTGCCATCATTTAATGACACTTCATGGCCATCATCGGCGCGGGGTTTAAATGCCGATTTAATGATATCAATCCAGGCTTTTTTTAACAGCCCAGGGCCGAGCAAATTATTGGCAACATTATTGGTTTTTACAATCATGCCATCACCATCAATAATCACCACGCCGGCGGGCATTACATCAAATAATTGATTTAATTGGTTAGATTGCAAACGCAACAAGTCAAGCTCACCGGCAAATGCTTCGGTGAGTAACTTTGGTTCTACTTCTTTTGAGACTGTCGACGTTGCGGATTCGTTATTATTATCGCCACGAGTCAAGCTCATATGCCACTTCTCCCAAACAACTAAGTGTGTAAATGCCAGTGATTACTTAGCTAACTATCCCATCATAGGTTAAATAGTAAACCAGCAACAGCATTATCTTTATCGCCAAGATTTACCCCGGCACTAATCCTTTAAAATCTCAACAACCTGGTTAAGATTCATGGTTTGATCGTTCTCAAAATACAGCCAAATATCATCACTATTCTGATCAAAACTTACCCGTATAATTTTGTTATAAGTCATTGCTTTCAGCCCAACTACCCGGCCGTTACAGATACACGATACGATAAAGCGATATTCGCCTTCTGCAGCAACGTCTCCAGTGCGGGTAATGCCATTCCAGATAAAACTGACCTCACCTAACAAATCATCACCTAAGGGAAGAATGCGGACTATCTCGCCTTGTTCGTTTTCGATATAAACAAATATGTGATGAGCTTTGTTTGAAATTTTCAGCCTGCCGGTGACGCTTTCACCGGATTCGATATAAAAATGGCCACCTTCTACCAGCACACAACGGCCAATTAATGAACTTGCTTGTAAGGCTTTATTTGAGCTGTTATTTGGCGTCTCACTATGAGGCTTATCATTAAATTCATCTATGCTCTGGCTGATCGAAGACGCCAGTAATTGCGAAAACAATTCGTCAGCATCCATGTCCTTTTTCAAGGAAGTATCGATTGGCGCAGAAAGAATATTGGCGAAAAAATCTTGCAACTCTATGGTTGCATGTTCAGCGATAGAGTCTTTGGTTTGATTTTCAGTTAGTAAATTCGGGCTTCCTGCCGCATTTTTACTTTGTCTTTTTTCCACTAAATAGTCCCAGCGAGCTAATTGTTAACAGCGAGTATACCGATGCTAGTAAGAGTTTTAGCATGCCATTAAATGGACAATGACATAAACACATAGGCTTAGCAAACTTGTAAAGATATCTTTAATACAGATCATTCAAGAATTATGCCATCACTCGCGCTCGATCCCAAGAAAACAAATATGATTTCAATCGCTTGGTTTTTGATCAAAACTTAGGGCTACCAGAGAGAAAGGTCGATAAAATGATCTTTTTTCAACGAAACATGGATCATGCATTGCTGTTGATCTTCGCCGCCCGGATAAAGCGGCAATGACTTGCCGCTGAAAAATCAAGCAAAAGAATCGAAATTGCACAATTATCAAGCGATTGGTGAATTGACCGGTTTACTCGGAGAAATAATTACGTTAATTTACTAAGCGATAAACCTTAATTGACTATTAGCCATTAAAAATGAGCAGATATTCAATCAACTTAGTAAAATAAGTCCCTGTAGCTCAGCTGGATAGAGCAAGCGCCTCCTAAGCGCTAGGTCGGACGTTCGAATCGTCTCAGGGACGCCATTTTAATATTCTCCTAACCTAAATAACAACTATCACCCTCTAAAGGCTATCCGTGCCTGCCGGGTATAAGTACAATCCATGTACATCGAGTAGGGTGGAGCTTATGCTCCATCCCTCTCACAGAACCGTACGTACGGACCTCGTATACGGCTCATGCATACTTCATATCACAAATTCGTGGCACAATGATTGAGCTATTG
>MAAC01018471.1_pt1 | contig 48412 bp, 43 predicted proteins | sample 1115981 | NCBI WGS metagenome assembly MAAC01 (sample SAMN04961126, study PRJNA320927) | seawater metagenome | isolation source: sample BD02T64 sea water enriched with oil for 64 days | place: USA:Gulf of Mexico | collected 2013-07-27 | reverse complement strand
AGATTTTGCCTTTCACGTAGCGATAGCCGAGGCCACCAATAACCGCCGCTTCGTTGACTTCCTGACCCTACTAGGACGCAACACAATCCCAAGATCCGAGCTCCGCCAAAAGGCCGACCTCCAGCCCGATCCTGAAATTGAACAAGGCATCCTGACAGAACACCGGGACCTACTAGACGCCATCGCCGCGCGCGACCCCGCTCGCGCCAGGGAAGCCATGCGAATACACCTGAGCGAAGGCGCCGAGCGGTACCGCACCCTCGCAAGGCTCGTTCAACTAAGCTGAGCGCTTATTTTAAAATTCATCATACAAATATTGACAACAGTTTCTCAATTGATATTTACGGGCCAAATGAAACAACCCGAACAAGCAGGCCACAGTACTGAAACAAATAGTACCGTTGGCATCTCCAGGAAGGCTAAGACTATGACCCCGCAAGACCTTAAGGAAAAAATTGGATCGGGGCTTTTGTCCTTTCCCGTGACCCATTTTGATGCCGCGCTGGATTTTGACAAACCGGCGTATCAAGAGCACATCAGTTGGCTCTCGCAATACGATGCGGCAGCGCTATTTGCGGCGGGCGGAACCGGCGAGATGTTCTCGCTTTCGCCCAGTGAAATCGCTGAAGTTGTCGGCGCGGCGAAAGAGGTAGCCGGCGACATGCCGATCATTTCTGGCTGTGGCTATGGCACCCGGATGGCGGTGGATATTGCCCAATCGGTAGAGGCCAAGGGGGCGGATGGCATCCTGCTACTGCCGCATTACCTGATCGGCGCTACTCAGGATGGGTTGTACGCCCACATCAAGGCTGTGTGCGATGCGACCGATATGGGCGTGATCATCTACAACCGCGCAAATTCTGTCGCTAATGCTGAGACCGTCGCCCGGTTGGCCGACGCTTGCCCCAATCTTGTAGGCTTTAAGGACGGCACCGGCGATATCAATCTTGTGCGCAAAGTGGTGGCCTATTGTGGCGACCGCTTGGCCTATGTTGGCGGCATGCCCACACATGAAATGTTTGCCGAGGCCTATGACGCGATGGGGGTCACAACCTATTCGTCGGCGGTGTTCAACTTTGTTCCCGAACTGGCGCTGGAATTCTATGCAGCCATGCGGGCCAAGGACAAACCGACCATGGATCGCATTCTTAAGGATTTCTTTTATCCCTTCCTGGACATTCGTGACCGCGCACCGGGTTATGCGGTGTCCATCGTCAAAGGCGGCTTGACCGCTGTCGGCCGTAATGCTGGACCCGTACGCCCCCCTCTGACAGATTTGACTGGTGAAGAAATTGAGCGTCTTGGCGAAATTTGCAAAGGTTTCAAATAGTGAAAATCACACGGATTACCACACATCTGTTGCATCATGAATTGGAGGCCCCGTTTCAGTCGTCATTTTCGACGTTTCGGGCGCGCCGCCATTGCTTGGTCGAGATAGAATGCGACACCGGTCTGGTCGGCTGGGGCGAATGCCTTGGCCCAGCAGATATCAATGCGGCTGTGGTTGCGTCGATGACCCCGATGTTGATTGGGCGCAACCCGCTGGATATCGAACCGATCTGGATGGAGCTATACAACCAGTTCCGGGATCAGGGGCAACGTGGCCCTATTCACACTGGGCTTAGCGGCATTGATATTGCGCTTTGGGATATTGCAGGCAAGCATTTCGACGCGCCGATTTACAAACTAATGGGTGGTGCTTGGCGCACTGAAATTCCTGCCTATGCAACTGGTGGGTTTCGCCCCGAAGGTGGAGATCACGCGTCGACCTGTGCAACCGAGATGGCGCAATATGTCGGTGAGGGTTTTGGTGCTGTCAAAATCAAAATTGGCTATGGCATCGAAAGCGACCTGAAAACCATTTCGGCAGTCCGCGACGCCATCGGCCCGGACGTTGAACTGATGATCGACGCCAACCATGGTTACGACGCCATCGACGCCATCGAAGTTGGCCGCAGGGCGGCAAAATATGGTATCGAGTGGTTCGAAGAACCCGTAGTGCCCGAAGCCTTGCGCGCTTACCAGCAGGTCTGCGCCAATCAACCAATTCCGGTTGCTGGCGGCGAAACATGGCATGGCCGCTGGGCGGTGGATGAGGCGCTGGCGCAGAAAACCGTCCATATTCTGCAGCCCGATGTTTGTGGCATTGGTGGGCTCAGCGAAGCGCGCAAGATCATCACCTTAGCAGATGTGCACCATGTCCGTATTGTCCCTCATGTCTGGGGCACGGCTGTAGCGCTGGCGGCGGGACTTCATTTCCACGCGATTTTGCCCCCAACACCGCAAACCCACGAGGCACGCTCGCCACGGTTGGAATTTGACCGCACTTATAACCCATTCCGCCAAGAGATCGTGGATCACCCGATAGAGCACCATAACGGAGTTGTTTCGGTGCCCGAGGGCCCAGGCTTGGGGATCTCCATCAATCGGGATGCCTTGCAGGCCTATTCCCCGGCTTAATTAACGTCAGGACCGTCGATATGTTCAGAACACTTGAGGGGCCTGCGCCTAAAACCGCCCTGCCCAAAGGTTCAACCGATTGCCACATCCACCTGTTTGACAGCAGCACGTACAGTGCTCAGCCAGGCGGCCCCCCTGCCCCGGCAGATGCACTGATTTCGCACTATGAAAGTGTTCAGAACTGGCTGGGTCTGGATCGCGTGGTGATCACTCAGGGCAATGCCTACCAGAAAGACAATCGCTGCTTGCTGGAAGGTCTGGACCATTTTGGTGACAGTGCGCGTGGTGTGGTGGCCATCGATGCAAGCATCAGCGACAAGGAGATCGACGCCATGACCACGCGTGGTGTGCGCGGCGCCCGGATCATGAATATCCTGAAAGGCGCCGTTGGCCTGGATCAAATGCTTGAGGTCAATGCCCGCGTTCAGCCCTTTGATTGGTCGATGATCGTACAGTTTGATGGTCGCGATATTCTGGACCACGTTGCAGATCTAAAGCAGATCAAGGGTGACTTTGTTGTGGATCACACGGGCAAGTTCCTGGAGCCTGTCGCCCCAAACAGCGCGCGGTTCAAAGCAGTGCTAGATCTGGTGGATCGTGGCAATTGCTATGTGAAACTTGCTGGCTGTTATGAAACCTCAAAGGTTGGATATCCCAGCTACAGTGATCTGGGCGCCTTATCCAAGGCCGTCATCCGGCACGCGCCTGACCGGGTGATCTGGGGCAGCAACTGGCCGCATAACATGTCCAATTCGGCTGAGACCTACCCGGATGATGTCCATCTTCTGGATCTACTGATGGATTGGGCCGGATCCAGTGAGAACGTCCAAAAAATGTTCGTCGACAATCCTGCGCGCCTGTATGGTTTCTAATTCCAAGCCAACGACTGGCGGCGTTTTCAATGCAAAAAGCCCACCTTCTATGGAAGGCGGGCTCTTTTGTTTTCGGCGACACTGGTCGGCTGATCCATTTCACTCGGCAGCGGTGGCAAGACCAAACTGGAAATCCCGAAGCGTTTCCGGTTTTATCTGGATCGAGAACCCCGGCGCGCTTGGAGCCTTGTAGGCGCCATTTTCGACAACACAGGGATCGATAAAGTGTTCATGCAGGTGATCGACAAACTCGATCCTCTTGCTGTCCTTCTCACCCGTGATGGCCACATAGTCGATCATCGACAGGTGCTGCACATATTCACACAAGCCCACACCACCGGCATGCGGCCAAACCGGCAGGTCAAATTTGGCGGCCATTAGCTGCACCGCCAGAACCTCATTCAGCCCGCCGAGGCGACAACTGTCGATTTGAACAAAGTCGATGGCGTCGTTGGCGATGAACTGCTTGAACATAATGCGGTTTTGGCACATTTCACCGGTGGCCACCTTGATCGGCGCGATGGCCTCTCGGATTTTGCGATGACCGATGACGTCATCCGGGCTGGTGGGCTCCTCGATGAACAGCGGGCGTGCAAAGGATAGCGCCTTGACCCACTCAATGGCCTGATCCACCTCCCAGACCTGATTGGCGTCGATCATGATGTTCATGTCCTCGCCCAGTTCTTCGCGGGCGATGGTTAGTCGGCGAATATCATCGTCAAGGTCACGACCAACCTTGAACTTAGTATGGGTGAACCCAGCCTCGCGCGCCTCGCGGCATAGCCGACGCAGCTTGTCGTCGGAGTATCCCAGCCACCCCGCCGAGGTGGTGTAGCAGGGATAGCCTTCGGCCTTGAGCCGGGCGATCCGGTCCGCCTTGCCCGGCGCGGCAGCCCGCAGGATCTCTAGCGCCTCATCTTTGGTCAGCACGTCGGTCATGTAGCGGAAGTCGATCAGTTTGACGATTTCCTCAGGCGACATTTCCCCCACCAGCAACCAGACCGGCTTGCCTGCCTCTTTGGCCAGCAGATCCCACATCGCGTTGACCACAGCCCCGGTGGCGAGGTGAATGGCGCCTTTGTCCGGGCCTATCCAGCGCAATTGGCTGTCACCGGTGATGTGGCGCCAGAACCGCCCCATGTCTTCGCACACCCAGTCCAGATCAAGCCCAATCAGCAGGTGGCGCATGGCATTGATCGCGGTGACACAGATTTCGGTGCCACGACCAATGGTGAAGGTCAGGCCGTGACCCTGATGATCGCCGTCCGTCTCCAGCACGATGTAGGCGGCTGAATAGTCCGGATCGGGGTTCATCGCGTCCGAGCCATCCAGTGATTGCGACGTCGGAAAGCGCAGGTCGTGTGTCGTTAGCCCTGTAATGCGTGTCATTCGCTGTCGACCACGTTTTGCTTTTGCACGCCAAGACCTGAGATCCCCAACTCGATCTTGTCACCCGGCTTCAGGTAGGTTTCAGGCGTCTGCCCCATGCCCACGCCCGGAGGTGTCCCGGTAGAAATCACATCGCCCGGCTGCAGGCTCATGAATTGCGATAGGTGCGAGATCACGGTGGCAACGCCAAAATGCATCGTCGTGGTCGAGCCATTCTGATAGCAGTGGCCGTTCACCTCCAAATACATATCCAGCGCCTGAGGGTCGGCAACTTCGTCCCGTGTGACCAGCCAAGGGCCTATTGGGCCAAAGGTATCGCAGGACTTGCCTTTCACCCACTGCCCCGAACGATGCAGCTGGAAATCACGTTCGGACAGGTCATTGACCACACAGTATCCGGCCACGTGGTCCAGTGCATTTTCGACCGAGACATATTTTGTAGGCTTGCCGATCACCACACCTAGTTCGACCTCCCAGTCGGTCTTGACCGAGGTGCGCGGGATTTCGACATTATCATTCGGACCACAGATGGCCGATGTCGCCTTGAAGAAAATAACAGGTTCTTCGGGCAGCGCCATGCCACTCTCAGCAGCGTGATCAGCATAATTCAGACCGATGCAAATGAACTTGCCCACTTGACCGACACAGGCGCCGAGGCGCGGATTGCCTTCGACCAGCGGCAGGGCTGTGGGATCAATTCTACGAAGTTCCGCTAATCTGGCGTCACTCAGCACAGCCCCACTAACGTCCGAGACAATGGCAGACAGGTCGCGGATGTTGTCATCTGCATCCAGAAGACCGGGTTTTTCAGCGCCCACTGGGCCAAAACGCAAAAGTTTCATTGTGGTATCTCCTTGGAATTCAGACGGACCAACCGCCGTCGATGGCGTGGGTTTGTCCGGTGGTAAAGGCGCTGTCATCGCTGGCGAGGTACAGCGCCAGTGCCGCAATTTCACAAGCTGTGCCAATGCGGCCCATGGGTTGGCGATTGATAAAATCAGCTAGTGCCTTATCGTAATCGCCGGTGGCACGCAGTCGACCGTGCATCGAGGGACTGTCCACGGTGCCGGGGCAGATCGCATTGCAGCGAATGCCCTGTTTCACATAATCGGCGGCAATGGATTTGGTCATGCCGATGACAGCGGCCTTGGATGCGCAATAGGCAAAGCGGTTTGGCACGCCCTTCAGTGACGATGCCACCGAGGACATGTTGATGATCGAGCCGCCACCATTTTCCAGCATGGCAGGCAGGGTCAGTTTGATCATCCGGTACATGGCGGTGACGTTCAGATCGAAACTGAACTCCCAGTCCTTGTCGTCGGTGTCTAGGATCGAGCCATTGGCAACAAAACCTGCACAGTTGAACAACACGTCCAGCGGGCCAAGTTCAGCGACACAGGCCGCGACGGCCTGTGCGTCGGTCACGTCCAGTTTGATCGCAGTTACGCCATCCAGTGTGTCCAATTCAGCAAGAGCGGTGTCATTGATGTCACTGGCAAAAACTGTCGCGCCTTGGGCGGCGTATAGCTCGGTTGTTGTGCGGCCAATACCCTGTCCGGCGGCTGTGATAAATGTTGTTTTCCCGGCCAAGCGGCCTGTGTTTTTAGTCATAGTGTCAATCCGTGTAAAAAACGTGTTCCATCATCGCCCATTGCTCGCCGCTTGCACGACTGGCTAAAGGTGACTGGCAAGGGTCAGTATGGGTCCACCATTCGCGGGTCTTGGGGTCTTGCGCCATCCGCGCCAGATCCGCCTCCAGATCCGAGCCATGATACTCCCAATAGCCAAACAGCAGGTTCTCAGGCTCGCGCAGGAAAATGCTGTAGTTGCGGATATTGCTGCCCTTGATCTGCGCCAGAACATCTGGCCAGACATCCGCATGCAAACGTTTGTAGTCGTCAATCTTGTCGGGTTTGATCCCGATGACCATGCCCATGCGCTGCATCAGGTTCCTCTGGTGATGGTTTTTGAAATCAGAGACATGGCAGTGATGGCGTCCCGGTCCCATTCAATACCTAACCCCGGCTCCTGTGATGGGATGGCAAAGCCATCCTCGACCAACATCGGCGCGGTGGTCACGCTGTCCAATTGTGGGATGTATTCCAGCCATTTGGCATTGGGCACCGCGCAGACCAGCGGCAGGTGGAGTTCCATCAGGAAATGCGGGCAGACCATGACGTTAAAGGCCTCGGCCATATGCGCCACTTTCAACCAAGGGGTGATACCGCCAATGCGGGCCACATCCACCTGCACAATACTGGCCGCGCCCATCTGCAAGTAGTCCTTGAACTGGCTGATCGAATACATGCTTTCACCAACCGCAATCGGCACTGAGGTCCGGCGGGCCAGTTCAACATGACCAGCCACATCATCGGCAGGCAGAGGTTCCTCGAACCAGCCGATGTTATAATCCTCCAACATGCGGGCACGGCGGATGGCTTCGGACAGGGAGAAGCCCTGATTGGCGTCAGTCATGATTTCATAGCTGTCACCAACTGCCGCACGTACCGCCGACAGGCGCGCTCCATCTTGGCTGATATGTTCGCTGCCGATCTTGATCTTCGAGCCTTTGAAGCCTTGGGCCTGCATCGCCAAGGCATCATCAACCAACGCCTGCGGCTCCAGATGCAACCAACCGCCTTCGGTGCTGTACAGTGGAATGCGGTCGCGGGTTCCGCCTGCGGCCTTCCACAGCGGAAGGCCTGCTTTCTTGCACTTCAGATCCCAAAGCGCCGTATCGATGGCTGCCAAGGCCAATGAGGTAATTGCCCCAACCGAGGTGGCATGGGTCAGGAACAACAGGTCGCGCCAGATCCCATCAATCCGGTCCGGATCCTTGCCGATCAAAGCTGGTGCCAGAGTGTGTTCCAGCAGCGCCATAACCGACGGGCCACCGGTGCCAATGGTGTAAGAATAGCCGGTGCCGCTGGCGCCGTCGCTATCGTACACCGTCACAAATGGCGTCTCTTGCGAGACAAAGGACTGAATGGCATCGACCCGTTTCACCTTGGGCACAAGATCGATCATCTGTAATTCAATGCGAGTGATATGCGTCATGACTTAGCCCCTGATCGCATCTGATGTGGCGGCGTCAAAGACATGACATTTGTCCAGCATCAACCGGAACTTCAGCACTTCACCTGGGCGCACTGGACGGGGGTTTAGCATTTTTCCCTGTACTTCGGTGCCTGCAAGGTCGGTGAACAAAACCGTCTCGGTGCCCAGCGGTTCAGTCAGGGTTACGGTCAGCTCCAGATCCGCCCGTTCGCCCTCTTCTTCAACCGCGTGCCCATAGGGCATCAGGTTATCGGCGCGAAAACCGAATTTCACCCGCTGGCCGTTGTGGACTTGCCCCTGCGCGCTGGCGGGTACTGGCACGCTTAACCCGTCAGCAAGTTGGATGGTGCTAGATCCTGACACCACCCCATCGATCAGGTTCATCGGAGGTGAGCCAATGAAGGTGGCGACAAAGGTATTGACTGGCGTGTTGAACAATTCCAGCGGAGTGCCGACCTGCACAATATGACCGTCCTTCATCAACACGATGCGATCCGCCAGCGTCATCGCCTCGATCTGGTCATGGGTCACATAGATGATGGTATTGCCGACCTTCTGGTGCAGCTTCTTGATCTCGACCCGCATTTGGGTGCGCAGCTTGGCATCCAGATTGGACAGCGGCTCATCAAACAGGAACACGTCCGGATGACGCACGATGGCGCGCCCCATGGCGACGCGCTGACGTTGCCCACCGGACAGCTCGGCCGGCTTGCGGTCCATCAGTTCTTCCAGACCCAGAATGCCGGCGGCCTCATCCGCGGCTTTGGCAATTTCCGCCGCATCCATTTTGGCGATCTTCAGAGAAAACCCAAGGTTCTCGCGCACCGTCATATGCGGGTACAAGGCGTAGTTCTGGAACACCATCGAGATATTGCGGTCGCGCGGCGGCAGGTCATTGACCACCCGCCCACCAATGGCAATTTCACCGCCCGAGATATCTTCGAGCCCGGCGATCATCCGCAGTGTGGTGGACTTGCCGCAGCCCGAGGGGCCAACCAGCACCACAAACTCGCCATCGGATATGTCCAGATTGATCCCATGCAAGGCCTGATGCTTGCCGTAGAATTTGACAATATTGGAAAGAGTTACTTCGGTCATGGTCTTATCCTTTGACGCCGCCGAACGTGAGGCCGGCAATCAGGTGTTTCTGGACGAGGAAGGTGAGGATCAGGGCTGGAACGATCATCAGAACCGCCAGCGCACACATGCCCCCCCAATTGATGGTGAATTCTGCAGTGAAATCGAGCAGGCCAACCGGCATGGTCTTAGACCCCACCGAGCGGGTCAGCTGCGAGGCCAGGGCAAATTCATTCCACGAGGTGAGGAAGGCAAAGATCGCAGCCGAGGCGACACCGGATTTGGCAACCGGGAATTCCACCTGCCAAAAGGCTTGCCAGCGGGTGCAGCCGTCAATCTCAGCCGCTTCGTGCAGTTCCTTGGGGATCTGTCGGAAGAAACCGTCGGTCAGCCAGACCGTAAACGGCACGTTCATCGCGACATAGGCCAGGATCAGGCCGATATGGGTGTCGATGATGCCAACGCGGGCAAAGACGATGAACAGCGGCAATGACAGGGCGACGCCGGGCACCGCGCGAAACAGCATCAACCCGACGAAATAACCATTTTTACCTTTGAACCTGTAGCGTGCAAAAGCATAGCCGCCGGACATACCGATCAGGATGGCGATTGCGGTTGAGACCACCGAGACGATCATCGAGTTGCGGAAATAGCTGAACACCGGCACGCCGCCTTCGCCTGCGCCGCCAAACATGGCGCGGTAGTGGTCTAGGGTGAACGTCGGGATCCAAACCGGCGGCTTGGCCATGATCTCGACCGTTGGGCGGAACGAGTTCAGCACGATCCACAAACCTGGAATACAGATGATGGACATGACGATGAACAAGCCGCTGAAATGCAACGCCTTCATCAGGCGTTTGTGATTGCGGTAGGATTGATTGCGATCCATCTGACTTACCCCTCCATGCCGATTTGGGCGCGCGCGGCGGTGAGTTTGCGGAAGAAATAGATGGTGAAGACCACCGACAGGATGATCGAGACATAACCCATCGCATTAGCCAGCCCCATGCGGGCATCGACGTAGCCAGTGCGGCTCATCAAGGTCCACAGCAGCTCGGTCCGCCGGGCGGGGCCGCCGCCAGTCATGATCTGCACAATGTCATAGGCGCGGGCCACATCCAGTGAGCGGATGGTCATGGCGATGTAGATAAAGGGCATCAGGAACGGCAGAGTGATATGGCGAAACGACTGAAACGGGGTGCAACCGTCAACCTTGGCCGCCTCGAGCGGATCGCGTGGAATGGCGAACAACCCCGCCAGGATCAGGATCGCAAACACCGATGTGCTCATCCAGATTTCGGCAAAGGCAATCGAAAACATCGCCAATTTACCGTCCACCAGCCATGGCAGCGCCACATTGAACCCCATCGATTGCAGCGCATTGTTCACAAGGCCAATATTGTCGTTGAAAATAAACTTGAACTGGAATCCCACCAGAATGGGTGAAAACATCATCGGAAACATAATGATCGTGCGCAGGGTTCGCTGGCCCCATGTCACCTTGTTCACCATCAATGCGATGCCAAGACCCAAAAGCATTTCCAGGTTCAGAGCAATGGTTAGAAACAGCACTGTGCGCCCAAACGCCGCCCAGAACTTGGCGTCCGTCAGGATTTTTTCGTAGTTATAGGTTCCGACCCATTTCCACAGCGTCGATGGCCGCGTCAGCTTGTAGGGTGTGAAGCTCGAATAGAGCGAGAAGATCAGTGGGATCAGCACAACTGCGGCAATCACGATGATTGCAGGCAACAGCAGGAGAAACCACTCGGGCAAGCGGCGGCGGGTCATAGTGCACCTGTAAGAATAGTTGAGTGTGGGATTGGGGGCAGGACAGGCCCGCCCCCATGCCTGAGTAAAGGCTTTAGTAGTAGCCGGACTCGCGCATCAACTCGTCCACTGCCTCGGCAGCGTCGTCCAATGCTTCTTTTACAGTCTTGTCGCCAAGAATGGCGGCTTGCAGTTCGGGGTAGACGATATTTGTGGTCTCGCCCCACTCTGGAATGGCTGGCACAGCAAAGGCATATTCAGCGCCTTTGGCAAAGGCTTCCAGAGACTCGGCCCGGAAAGGATCGTCGCCTGCTTTTGCCGCTGCAACATTGGCTTTCCAAACGGCGCTACGGGTCGGTAGCGATCCACCGGCAGATTCAGCCAGCTGGCTTTCTTCGCTGGTCAGGAAGGTGACCAAAGACACCGCAACGTCCTTGTTGGCACAGTCATTGGTAACCGAGAAGCCGTGGTGACCGGACCAGCCTGTGCGGGTGACCGAGCCCATCGGCTGAACCGCAACGCCGACATTGCCGGCTGCCTTGGAGGATTCAGGATCATTGAAGAACCCGGCCCAACCTGGCCAGTCCAAGTTCAGCGCAACCGTGCCGGAGGCAAAGCCCTGGCCCAAATCGTCCCAAACATAGCTTGTTGTACCGGCAGGAACCGCCTTGGCTTCGTAGAGGTCAACAAACCACTGCAACGCGCGCTGGCCTGCATCTGAGTTAAAGATCGGCTTGTTGTCACCATCCAGATAGTTGCCACCTTCGGCTACAACCATCTCATAGAAGCGGCCAACAATGGCTTCATCCTTGCCCGCATACTGCGTGCCGTAGAAGTTTGGTGGATCAGAGAAGAAGATCGCCTGATCTTTGACCTGCTCCCACGTATCGGGAACTGCCAGCTCGTAGCCGTATTCTGTTTTGAATGCGGCGGCTTTGTCAGCGTCTTCGTAGTTGGATTTCAGGTAATACAGAACTGAAACGTCGAACTGCGCGCGTGGCAGCATCAGCAACTCGCCACCAACGGTGGAGGCACCGATATTGCCCGGGACAAACTCTGCCACTGTCGCCGCATCCACCAGGCCGGTCAGATCCGCATAAAGACCCTCGTACTGGGGCGCAAAAGACGAGTGGTTCGAGCCGATGCACCAAGATGTGGTGCCGGCCGCCATGTCGGATTTGATTTCTTTGTCGATTTCAAAGTGGCTTTTCTTTGAAATGATTTCGACCTTGGCACCGGTTGCCTCGTACTGCTGACCGCCGATCAGTTTGGCTTCGATGGTGACGCCGTCAAAGCTGCCCCAGTCCGATGCCAATGCCGATTCGCTAGCTGCAAGAACGGCAGAACTGGCGAGTAAGGCCCTCAAAGTGTTCGATTTAATCATCATTCCCTCCCTGGACGCGATGTCTATTCGCCTGCAAACTTCGTGGCGATATTTGTATATAAAACATTTATTCACATACCAATCAAGCTTGACATTTAGGGAACTTTTGCAGAGGATCGGCAAAACTAAGAAATCTTGGGCGGTGCAACATGGGCGAGACGAGCGACAAATACCGCGCACCGGCCCTTGAAAAAGGTCTGGATATCATTGAGCTGCTGGCCAGCCACGGCGAAGGCCTGACCCAGGGTGAAGTCGCCAAAGCGCTCGACCGGTCGCAAAGCGAAATCTACCGAATGCTGTCGACGTTGGTGCGGCGCGGATATGTAATGCGCTCTGCTTCGGGGGATCGCTATTCGCTGAGCCTCAAGATGTTCTCGATCAGCCAGCGGCATCCCCCTATTGGACGTGTGATCGAAGCTGCCTTGCCACGTATGCGAGCGGTGACACGCATCGCCTGGCAATCCTGTCATATGGGCATGGAAAGTAACGGCGACATCGTCATTGTTGCCTCAGCTGAATCTCCAGGTAGCTGGGGGCTCGCGCTAAAAACCGGGACTGTCATCGGACTTTGGAACACGGGCACCGGTCGGGTTATCGCTGCGTTTCGCTCCAAAGAGGAAATTGACGATCTTATTGAGACGCACCGGTGCGCTGTGGGTGAACCTAAATTGGACCGTGAGGATTTCTATGCTCACCTGAAGCGCATTCGCGAAGCAGGCTTCGAGAAGATGCAATCAGCCACCACCATTGGTGTCACCAACTTGGCTTTTCCGATATTTGGGCCAACCAACAACGTCGTTGCGGTTCTAAGCTGCCCGTATCTGGAGCGAGTGGACGATCTGAAAGTGCCGTCACTGGATGAGATTGTCGAACTCTACGGTAATTTGGCCAAAGAACTCACCGCTTTTTATGGCGGTGCAGGCGAATAAATCGGAAAGAGCGAACCCTCATGGACCTTACAACGCGACGTGTAGGTAAGACGAAACTGATGGTCCCCACTCTTGGGTTTGGTGGCGCGCCACTTGGCGGGCTTTTTGGTGCCGTCGACGGCATCGAAGCAGCCGACACCCTGACCGAGGCAATGGATCAAGGTTTGAGATATGTCGACACGGCCCCATACTATGGGTTTGGCCGCTCTGAACGCAGGGTTGGCGACCGACTTCGCGGGCGGGATTATGTGCTATCGACCAAAGTGGGACGTCTACTTGCCCCCGGGTCTGCGCCTGATCCGGCAGCACTGGGCTGGCCTGATGCCCTGCCCTTTCATCCCGTCTATGACTACAGCTACGACGGAATAATGCGGTCATTCGAAGACTCGCTTCAGCGGCTTGGACTAGAGCGGATCGACATCCTGTATGTTCATGACATCGGCACCGAGACCCACGGCGCAGACAATGAGCAGCATTTCAAAACCTTGGCCCAAGGTGGGTATCGGGCATTGGAAGAGCTGCGCAATTCGGGTCGCGTCAAGGCCATTGGGCTGGGCGTGAATGAGACACAGATCTGCATGGATGCTCTGGGCATTGGCGATTGGGATGTGTTTCTATTGGCCGGGCGCTACACATTGCTTGAGCAGGCGTCGGTGACCGACCTGCTGCCTGCCTGCGCTGCACGTGGGGTCTCTGTCGTTGTCGGCGGCCCGTTTAACTCTGGAATACTGGTTGGTGGCGGGACTTGGAACTATGGCGCGGCACCAGATCATATCCTGACCAAGGTCCGGCAGCTATCAGATGTCTGTCAGGACTTCGGCATTGCGCTTGCCGCTGCTGCATTGCAGTTCCCGTTGGGTCACGATCTCGTCGCCTCGGTCATTCCCGGATTGCGAGATCGCCATGAGCTGGCGGCGACACTGGACTGGGCTAGACAATATATTCCGGGTGAGTTCTGGGCGGTCCTGAAAGACAAGGACCTGCTTCATCCTGATGCTCCGGTCCCTGCGACCAATCCCTTTACCGGAGGGGCATTGTAAAACCCGCCCCAAAAGGCTCGGCTGAAATCAAAAAGGGCGCCCCGGAGTATCGGAGCGCCCAATTCGTTATGCAGCAGCCTGACCCGGCATTTTGCCGAGAATGATCATCGACAGAAGGTCGTCGTCTGTAACCTCGTCGATATGCACGGTGCCAACCAGCTGACCGTTCTTCATCACGCTGGCACGGTCGCACAGCTCCATCACTGCATGCACATCGTGGTCGATCAGGAAGATCCCGATGCCCTGTGCCTTTAGCTTCTGGATCAGTTCAGCGACCATCTGGGTTTCTTGCGGCCCCAGAGCGGCAGTTGGCTCGTCCATGATCAGAATCTTGGCGTTGAAATAGACCGCCCGCGCAATGGCGACCGACTGACGCTGACCACCGGACAAGGCACTGACCGGTTCCGAAAACTTGCGGAAGTTCGGGTTCAAACCGCCCATGATCCTACGACATTCAGCTTCCATCGCCGCATCATCAACCAGCCCAACTTTGGTGGTCAATTCACGCCCCAGAAACAGGTTCGACGCCGCATCCAGGTTATCGGCCAGCGCAAGTGTCTGGTAGATGGTCTCGACGTTGTAGGTACGCGCATCGCGGGGATTGGTGATCTCCGCCTTGTCGCCGTTGATGCGGATTTCACCGCTGTCCATCTGGTAGGCACCCGACAGAACCTTAATCAAGGTCGATTTACCCGCACCGTTGTGACCTAACAGACCGACAACCTCGCCCGGATGCAGATCAACACTGACATGGTCCACCGCATGAATACCACCAAAGGACACGCAGATATCCTCGAGCTCGACCAGTGGCGTATCACCGTCAGCGCGGCGCTGCTTGGCGCTCTTGCTTTCTGAAGCCGTCATATTTTCGCCCCCATACGTTTGCGGTATTGAATGTCGAGCCAAACAGCCAGAACCAGAACCGATCCGACCACGATGTTCTGTAGTGGCGCATCAACGCCAACCATCGCCATGCCGGACTGCAGGCTTTGCATGACCAAGGCACCAAGGATTGCTCCGTAGATCGTGCCAGCACCACCAGCCAGAGCCGTGCCGCCGATCACAGCGGCAGCAATCACCCGCAATTCATCCAGCGTGCCGATGTCGTTGGTGTGGTTCTGCAGGCGCGCCGAAGCAACAACTGCCGACAGGGCACAAAGAAAGCCCATGATGGCAAAGACCTTGACGGTCAGGAAACGGATGTTGATCCCCGACAGTTCAGCCGCATCGGGATTGCCACCCGTTGCGAAAATGTAGCGGCCCAGACGGGTGCGGCGCGCCACAATGGTCATAACAATGGCAGTAACAATCAGGATCAGAACCGAGATTGGCAGACCATAGCCAACTTCCAGACCATCGGGCATCACTTCGCCTTTGGCCTCGAACATGCGCTGCAGCTTACGGGTTGGAATGTCGTATGAGTTCAGTATCCAGACAAAGCCCAGAATTGAACAGGCTACGATGCCCATGACAGTGCCTTCAGCCCAGGCAGGTTTTGCGGGGAACCCATGCTGGATGCGGCCACGACGAGAGGAGATCATCGCCCAGAGCGACACCGCAACAGCGATGACGCCAATGGTCCAACTGACGGCCTCCCCCATGGTGCCACTGACACCACCAAGAACCAGGAAATTCTTATCCAGCGGGCCAATTGTCTGCCCCGAGGTGAATAGCCAGCCGTAGTTTCTCCAGACTAGAAAACCACCAAGGGTCACGATGAAGGCCGGAACGCCTTGATAGCCAATGAGCCATCCCTGGAAAGCTCCGATCAACGTGCCGATGGCAAGACCAATTGCGATGGCAATCACCCAGGTCAGGGGATTGTCAAAGCCGAGACCCAGATAGGTTGGCAGGAATTTTGTCTGAACCAGCGCCATAACGGCCGAGGTCACCGCCAGCACGCCGCCAACAGACAGATCAATGTGACGCATCACGATGACAAACACCATGCCGGTCGCCATGATCGCAACTGACACCGTTTGGATGGTCAGATTGAACAGGTTCCGTGGGCTTAGAAAGCGGCCATCGGTTAGTATGTTGAACCCGATGCAGAGAATTACAAAAGCGCCGATCATGCCCAATAGCCGCACATCCAGGTCCAGTTGCTGGAACAGGTTGCGTTTTGGTTGGGATGGGATCGGCTGAGACGTGGTTTCGGTCATGTCCGAACTCCAGTTACAGCAGTGGTTGTTAAAGGGTGCGCCCCAAGTTCACAGGGACGCACCGGTTTTTCAAAACGAGATCTTAGTTACAAGGTGCAGGACCGTTGGTCACACCCTGGCAAAGCTTGTCTTGGCTGATCCAGCCCGCGTCGACAACAACACTCAGGTTGTCAGCCGTCACCGGAACCGGTGCCAGGAACCTGGATGTCATTTCGGTGCCTGCGGGTGATGTCCAGGCTGCGGAGCCTGCAACGTCTGCCAGAGCAGCGCCACCGGCCAGTGCTACAGCGATTTCACCAGCAGTTTTGCCCAGATCACGAGCGTCTTTCCAAACCGACACAGTCTGGGTTCCCAATGCAACGCGGTTCAGCGCAGCGTGGTCACCATCCTGGCCAGAGACAGGAATACCGTCCATGCCCTGAGCGGACAGAGCCGCAACAACACCACCAGCGGTGCCGTCATTGGAAGCGATCACAGCGTCAACTTTGTTGTCGTTGGCGGTCAGGATCTGCTCCATGTTGCGCTGAGCATTCGCAGGCAACCAACCATCAGTATAGGCTTCGGCAACGATTTTGATGTCACCGGAGTCAATTGCTGCCTGGATGATTTCCTGCTGACCACCGCGCAGGAAGTCTGCGTTTGGATCAGTCGGCGAGCCTTTGATCATAACATAGTTGCCAGCAGGCAGAGCGTCAAAAACGGCGCGGGCCTGCATGCGGCCAACTTCGACATTGTCGAACGTCAGGTAAAAGGCGCGGCTGTCTTCGATCAGACGGTCATAAGCGATAACCGGGATGCCTTCATCAGCAGCGGCTTGAATAGCCGGGCCAATAGCCTGGGTATCCTGGGCCAGAACGATCAACACATCTACACCCTGGGCGATCAGGTTTTCGATGTCTGACAACTGCTTGGACGACGACGACTGTGCGTCAGCAGAAATGTAGTCTGCTCCACCGGCTTCCAAAGCACCTTTGATGGCAGCTTCGTCAGTTTTCCAGCGCTCTTCCTGAAAGTTCGACCAGCTCACGCCAACAGTCAAATCAGCGGCAAGAGCTGCTGTACCAGTCATGGCCATAACGGCGGCCAAAGAGATTCCACTCAAGAATTTCATTATATTCCTCCCTGTTCTCAAAGGACTCGTGAGACCGAGTCCTCCGTGTGGCAATGGTCTAGCATTATTTTTTTTGAATTTCAAATTAAATCATGTACCCTGTCAACCGAGGGAACCATTACAAAGACCACGGGGATGGCTTAATGCCCTCGCAGGGAGTGAATAATTTGGGAAAATCGAACCGTCTCTCGCATTCGGACGAGCAGCGAGGAAGTGGCAAACAGCAGGTCTTCGATACGATTCGAACGGCCGGCAGTATTGCGCGCATTGATATATCAACGGCAACGCGGGTCAGCCCAGCCACAGTGACATCGATCACTGCCGAGCTGATTGACGTCGGCCTGATCGAAGAGATCATTCCAGAATCCCCGCGACAGGAGGCCAAACGCGGTCGACCTCGCGTTGCTCTGAAAATCCGAGGTGAGGCCCACAAAATTGCCGGAATAAAGGTGTCCCATCGGGTAATTTCAGTGGTGGTCCTAGACTTTGAAGGCAACGACATCGTCGATCATGAAATGCCGCTTCAACAGGGGCGCATGCCCGTTGAAGACCTGTGCGAGATGATCATGGCTGCGCTGGGTCAAGCTTGCAGCAAAGGCGGTTTTGATGTCAGCACTATTTCCGGGATCGGTGTCGGGCTTGCGGGTTTGGTGGATGCCAAGCGCAGTTTTGTCTACTGGTCGTCGTCGCTGAACGAACGCAATGTGGATTTTGGCGCTCATCTTGCCCAGCATACCCCCTGCCCAATTTTTATCGATAACGATGCCAACCTGGTTGCCAAAGCCGAGCACCTCTTTGGCAAGGGACGCAATGTCAGCGATTTTGTGGTTATCACCATCGAGCACGGCGTTGGCATGGGAATTGTCATCGACAATCAGATTTACCGCGGCTCACGTGGTTGTGGTGCCGAATTTGGCCACACCAAAGTCCAGCTGGAAGGTGCATTGTGCCAATGTGGGCAACGCGGCTGCCTTGAGGCCTATGTCGGTGACTATGCGCTGTTGCGCGAAGCGAACATCACCAATGATGGCACCAACCGGCGAGATTTAGGGCAGCTGGTCGAGGCCGCTAAATCCGGCGATCAGATGGCCCGCTCTATTTTTGATCGTGCCGGGCGGATGTTTGCCATGGGCCTGGCCAATGTGGTCAATATCTTTGACCCCAAACTGATCATTCTGTCCGGTGCGCGATTGTCTTTTGACTATCTCTACTCGGAGCAGGTGATCGAGGAAATGCGACGCTGGGTGGTGCAGATCGACGCCCCACCACCAGAGGTTCTGGTGCACAATTGGGGTGACCTGATGTGGGCAAAAGGTGCCGCCGCCTATGCCATCGAAGAAGTATCAACACTTGCCATTCGGGAGCTTGCCACCGGTGAAAACTGAACTAACCCTAATCTGCGCGCTGAGTGCACCGGCGGCGTTTGCCGAGGTGAGTTTCACCCAGCGCAGCCTTCCCGATCACACATATTCGGGTGGATGGGAGCATTATGTCGGCGGTGGCGTGGCCGCGTTTGACTGCAATGGGGATCAGTTACCTGAATTATATGCAGCGGGTGGCGAAAACCCAGCGCAACTGATGTTGAATGAGACGGCGGACGCAGGCTCAGACCTATCTTTCCAAACGAATACGCCTGAGGCACTGGCAGTGACAGGAGTGATCGGTGCCTATCCGCTGGATATCGACGGGGACGCAATCCTCGACCTCGCAATCCTTCGCAACGGGCCAGATATGCTGATGCAGGGGCACGGAGACTGTACCTTCTCGCCTTTCGCTGACCTGGGGTTTGAAAGCGGTGATCACTGGACCACGGCATTTTCCGCAACTTGGGAGGCGGGAAACACTTTGCCAACACTGGTTTTTGGCACCTATGTAGATCGTACCGATCCCGACGGCCCGTTTGAGACCTGTGACGCTACGCTGCTGTACCGCCCCGATGGTCAGTCCTATGGCCCTGCCGAGCGTTTGGAGCCGGGTTTTTGCGCGTTGTCGATGTTGTTCACCGACTGGTCGCGCTTGGGCCGCGCCGACCTGCGGGTCAGCAATGACCGGCATTACTACGTGCGCGGCGGGCAAGAACAGATGTGGGCGATGGAAGACACGCCGCGCCTATACGCTGAGGAAGAGGGTTGGCAGCCTTATCACCTTTGGGGCATGGGCATTGCGTCACGGGATTTGAACGGTGATGGCTACTCAGACGTTTACCTGACCTCGATGGGTGATCAAAAGTTCCAGTATTTCGAGCCAGAGACCGGCGGCCCCTCGTACCGCGATGCCACTTATGAGCGCGGAACAACCGCGCATCGGCCTTATACAGGCGGCGATGGGCGGCCCTCAACTGGATGGCATGCCGCGTTTGGCGACGTCAACAATGATGGGCTGGACGATATCTTTGTGGCCAAGGGCAATGTCGAACAGATGCCGGGCGCTGCGATGGAAGACCCCAACAACCTGCTTATCCAATCCGCCGATGGATCATTCACCGAAAGCGGTCTGGAAGCAGGGATTGCCAATCTGGCCCGATCGCGTGGCGCGGCGCTGATGGACCTGAACCTGGATGGGCGGCTGGATCTGGCTGTGGTGAACCGCCGGGCGCAAATGGAACTGTACCAGAACACAACCGCACAGGGGAACTGGCTGATTGTGCAACTGACCGCCCTGACCTCCAACACCCAATCCGTTGGTTCCCATGTCGAACTCCGAATCGGAGACCAAGTAAAAACGCGGGAAATCACCGTGGGTGGCGGCCATGCCAGCGGACAAGCAGGGCAGATCCATTTTGGCTTGGGGCAAGAAACAGAGGCCGAGATCCGGGTGATTCGCCCCGATCAAAGAGCATCTGACTGGCAGCACATCACTGCCAATCAGATAATAATGCTAAGTCACTGATCGACAGGTAATCCGCTGGGCACTTTAGCCGGTACGCCCAGCCGACCCTTCACCGCACCCTCGTCAGTCAGGCTGTGCAAAAAGGCGACCAGATCGGCCACGCCTTCGTCGCCCAAGGCTATCGGTTGCAGTTCATTTGCAGCCGATAGCCGCGCCAACTCATCTTCATCCGCCACAACGCGCCAATCATCGGCAACCTTAAAGTCGTGGAACACCACTTGGGTTGGGTCATAGCTGTGTAAAGACGCAACCGGATCAAGGTGGTGACGCACCACAGCCTCTAGGCTCGCATAGGCGCCATTATGACCATATGGTCCGGTTACAGACACATTGCGCAGGGATGGTGTCAGAAATTTGTATTGGTCGGATGGACTTCCGGTCACCCGCATACGACCATCGTCCCGCGCATGGGTTTCAAAGGGCGCAGATTTACCCGGTCCAACTTGTGGGAATGCAATCGCGTGAAACCCGTGATCGGTCTGTAGCCAACCGGAATGACAAGAGGAACAACCAGCCTCACCATAGAACAAATCCTGCCCGCGGGCAGCCTTGGCCGACAGGGGTGCGCCGCCCATCATGGCACGATCAAAGGGGCTGTCATCGGCGCGCCATTCAACCCGTGTAAAATCGGCAATCACATTTGCAATATCGGTGAATTTTATAGGCCTCTGTTCATCTAGAACGGCGTCAAATGCGGTTCTATATTCCGGTATGGCCTCGACCCGCGCCGCGATCTTATCCCAGGCACCGCCTTTAATACTCAGTCTCCCAAGACGAACCGCCTGCGAGATTTCATTTTCCGAGTAATGCCCCGCCATTTCGTCGCCCGCCAGAACCGGGAACATGGCCTGAGCTGACAAAACGCTGTCAAAGCCAACAACCATTTCAGTTCCCAATGGCGTGCGCATGCCACCCGGCTTGTCAGGATCGACCTCTAGCCGACCATCGTGAAAGAACGAAGTGTACTCGCGCGCACCAAGGTTCCACAGGGCCGGAGCGTTGCGCGGCAAGCGATGTTCAGGAATGTTGTTCGGATCGACACGCCGGTCCGGCCCCAGCCCAATACCACCCTCGCCCATCGACAAAGACATTCCGTCAGAGGTGCCAAATCGCGGATGATGGCAGGTGCCGCAGCTGATATTCTTGTTGCCTGATAGAATCGGGTCAAAAAACAGCAGTTGCCCAAGCTGAACACGTGCGGGATCCATCTCAGGAAACACAGGCCGAGGACCCAGATCTTGAGCCTCTGCTCCGCCTGCCAATAACGCGCCGACAATCATCCATTTCATCAGTTAGTTCCCTTTGATTTCGACCTGCAGTTTTTGAGAGTAAGGCATTTCAGGTGAAACAAGAACCGATGGGAACGACGGTATATTGACCGCGTTGGGGAACCCCTGTGGTTCAAAACAAAATCCAGCAGCTGGGCCATATGTTTGGCCATCCAGCCCGCCATCCTGAGGTGGCATGGCAGCCGCAGTATACAACTGCCCGCCCGGCTGATCGCTCCAGAACTTTAGGCGCATCCCATTTGGGGCCTCAACTTCGGAAACGGGCTGGCCGACATTCCGGCCCGCCTCAAAGACTAGATTATGGTCAATTCCCAGCCGAGATTCATCCGCCTCGGCAAACGAGCGCATCTGTTGGAAATCAAATCGGGTGCCGTCAACTGGAGAAATTTCCCCCGTCATGATGCCCTGCTCGTCCATCTCCAACACGCGGTCCGCCTGACAGCGCATACGGTGATCCCAAATGGATCCTCCGCCACCCAGATTGTAGTAATTATGCTGGGCCAGACTAATCGGGGTCACATAATCAACTTCGGCGCGCATGTCGTAGGTTACGCGCGCGCCATCCAAACGAATGTCCACAGTCACCTTGGCACACCCGGGAAATCCGTTCTCTCCTGCGGGTGAATTATACTGCAATCGGACCGCAGAGGGTCCATCAAGTTCGATGTCCCAAAAGACTTTGGACAAGCCAGCAGGGCCGCCGTGTAATTGGTTGGCCCCTTCATTGGGCACCAACTGGTGCGACTGACCACCCAGTGAGTACTGCGCACTACCAATCCGGTTAGACACCCGCCCGGCGATAGCCCCGAAATAAGTGGCGCAGGTCAGATAGCGTTCTGGGTCATTGTAGCCCAGCAACACAGGGATACGCTGCCCGTTCAGGGGCACCCGCCAATCCCGCGTTGTCGCCCCATAATTCAGGACCGACAATGTGGCGTCACCGTCGCTGATGGTGACGCCTCGTAGAGTTTGACCATTAAACTGGCCGTAGTCTTTAACGACGGTCATACGAACCGATTAACGACATTTTCCAGATACTCTTGCTTGCCCGATTTTGGCTTGGGGTTGATGTCCTGCGCCTCAACACGTGCTGCAATATCATCCAAGGATTCTTTGCCAGCCAACATGTTTTGGTTCGCAGGCTTATCCCAATCTGCATAACGATCTTTGACAAAGTTCGGCAAAGTGCCGTCTTCGATCATCGCAGCAGCGGCCTTTAGTCCACGGGCACAGACATCCATGCCACCGATGTGACCAATCAACAGGTCTTCGGCGTCCAGAGATTGGCGGCGCAGTTTCGCGTCGAAGTTGGTGCCGCCGGTTTTCAACCCACCATCCTGAAGAATGTGGTAATAGGCCAACGCAACTTCTGGAACGTTATTCGGGAACTGATCCGTATCCCAGCCAGATTGGTAATCGTTACGGTTCATGTCCACGGAGCCCAAGATGCCCAGCGATGTGGCTGTTGCGATTTCGTGTTCAAACGAGTGGCCAGCCAAAATAGCGTGACCCTGCTCAAGGTTCAGTTTGACTTCGTTTTCCAGACCGTGACGTTTCAGGAACCCGTAGACTGTTGCTGCGTCATAATCATACTGGTGTTTAGACGGCTCTTGAGGCTTTGGCTCAACTAGGATCTCGCCTTTGAACCCGATCTTGTGTTTGTGCTCAACAACAAGGTTCAACATGCGGCCCATCTGGGCGTCTTCTTTCGCCAGATCGGTGTTCAACAGCGTTTCATATCCCTCCCGGCCGCCCCACAGAACATAATTTTCGCCACCCAGACGATGGGTTGCGTCCATACATGTTTTGATGGTCGCCGCACAGAATGCAAACACGTCGGGATCAGGGTTCGTGGAGGCCCCAGACATGAATTTCACCTGGCTAAACAGGTTCGCAGTTCCCCAAAGCAGCTTCACGCCAGTCTCTTCTTGCTTTTGCGCAAAATAGTCGACGATCTCGTTCAGGTTCTTGGTGTTTTCGGCAAAATTTGCCCCTTCTGGACGCACGTCTGCATCGTGGAAGCAATAGTATGGCGATTTCAGCAAGGTGAACATTTCAAAGGCCACATCAGCCTTCAACTTAGCCAGTTCCATAGAATCCGCTGGGAACCAAGGACGATCAAACGTCTGGCCGCCAAACGGGTCAGAGCCAGGCCAAGCAAAGCTGTGCCAGTAACAGGTGGCAAAACGCAGATGGTCTTCCATCCGTTTGCCCATGACAATCTCGTCCGGGTTATAATGACGAAACGCCAAAGGGTTGGTGCTATCGGCACCCTCAAAAGGAATTTCGGTGATGTCGCGGAAAAAACCGGTGCTCATGATAGGGCAGCCTTTATGTTAGGGTAAAGCGCGCGATAACGCGCATGAGATTCAGAATATCGATCGACCAGGTCCGCTCGCGGCACAATAGTCTCCGCGACTTTGGGGGTGGTCATTATAGTTGACAGTTCAGCACCGGTGTCGGCAGCAATAGCCAGTCGGGCAGCCCCAAGAGCTGCGCCAAAGTCGCCTTTTTCCGGCAGATCCAATGGCAAATTTAGAGTCGTCGCCAGAGTCTCGAGCCAGAACCGGGATTGTGCCCCGCCACCAATAGCCAAAATCTGCGACAGGTTGGTTCCGGTTGCTTTAAGCGCATCAAGGTTGTCGCGCAGAGCAAAAGAAACGCCCTCCATAACCGCTTGGGTCAGATCTTCGGGCGAAGTTGCGACGTCCAACCCGACAAAAGATCCCCGCACGGCACTGTCATTATGTGGCGTGCGTTCGCCGGACAGATAGGGCTGAAACAGGGTGCTTGACGGCCCTGAAATCGGACCATCCAGCTTCCCGGCAAGCTCGGCCGGGGAACGGCCCAAGAGGCGCGAGAGCCAGTTCAGGCAATCGGTGGCCGCAAGAATAACGCCCATCTGGTACCAGGTATCAGGCACTGCATGGCAGAATGTATGCACGGCAGTTGCCGGGTCCGGCGCAAATGTGTTTTTGGCAGCAAGCAAAACGCCAGAGGTGCCAAGCGAGACAAAACCGTCGCCGTCGCGAAAACAGCCAACGCCGCAGGCCGCGACAGCATTATCACCACCGCCACCAGCCACGGTGACTGTGCCAGTAATGCCCCAATCGGCGCGCAACTGATCGCGGACATAGCCGGAGCTTTCCGAGCCTTCAACCAGTCTGGGCATTTGATCCAGACGCATATGGCCGGCATCCAGCAACGCTTCCGACCAATCCCGTTTACCAACATCCAACCAAGAAGTTCCCGCACTGTCAGACATGTCCCCGACATACTCGCCAGTCAGCCACAGACGCAGATAGTCCTTGGGCAGCAGAACCTTTGCCACCTTAGCAAAGATCTCGGGTTCGTTTTCTTCAACCCATGTCAGTTTTGGGGCGGTAAAGCCCGGAAAGACGATGTTCCCCGACAGGCCACGCACGTTGGGGGCCGCGTCAAGAACAGCGGCCTGAACAGCCGAGCGGGTGTCATTCCAAAGAATACAGGGCCGCAGCACCTGCCCCGCAGCATCAACCAAAGTTGCACCATGCATATGGCCGCTTAGACCGATACCGCGAACCGCGCCAAATTCAGCTGGGTGAGTTGCCTTCAACTCGGCCATCACCGCCTGGCAGGCCTCAATCCAATCTGATGGATCTTGCTCACTCCAGCCGGGATGAGGGTTCGCCACCGAATAAGCCGCATCGGCGGTTGCGACGATTGCTCCAGCCTCATCAGCCAACAAAGCCCGCAAGCCAGAAGTTCCCAGGTCCAACCCGATATACATCTGTGTCCACTCCCCTTTGCTCAGCTCTCTCCCGAAGCTCAGCCTATTTATTTTAGATGATGAATTAAAGGCAATTGGAGGCCAATGTCAACACATGTCGACCCTCAGCGCGCTATAGAATGCATGCAATAAACCTTCGGATCAGATCAGAGGGCTAGTGTTGATGATGGGATGCTTTCGACATGAGCGAGCGAAAGCTGCCAAAACCAAGGCGACCGTCCTGCATTCAGTTCATATTGGGGGTCGCCGTTTGGCCGTCAGGAAAACTTGCGAAACAGTCGCGTCATGTCGAACAACTCGTCCAGGCGCTCGTAGCGGTCACGCGTTTCGCTCCAGCTTTCTTCTTGGGTGGCGGCAATCATCGCCTCAAGCAGCATCATGGTCGAGATATTCGAATCCCAGGCCGAAGGGATTTCAACCCAGCAATTGAAACTGTACTGCGCCACAGAGGCAATTGGGCTGGCCCATTGATCGGTGATCAGGATGATCTTGACGCCACGCTCAGCCGCCAGTTCGGCCAGCCGCTGCAAATTGGTCTCGTACCGGCGCACATCGAACAACAGCAGGGTATCGCCTTCAACCATATCCAGCACGTAATGCGGCCAGGTCGCGGCAGAAGAGGTCATGGTGGTCACCCGCTGCCGGACCGCCTGAAAGTGGGTAAAGGCATAGTCAGACAGCGCCCTGGTGATGCGACCACCAACCACATAAAGCCGACCATCTGTATTGGCCAACTGCTGCACCGCAGCGTCAAATTGCACGGAATCGATATTGGAAAACGTCTGCGCCAAGTTTTCGGTCACGGCCTGAGAAAACCTGTTCAGCAAGTGGCCCTCGGGTGCCTCGGTCGCCCAATTGGCACGTCTCTGGGTGGGCCCCGACACCTGAGCTTGCAGTTCTTTTAACAATGCCTGGTGGAATTGAGGATAGCCCTTAAACCCCAACTTCTGCACCATGCGCGCCACCGTTGGTGTCGAAACCCCAGCATTTGCCGCGACGATGGTGATCGAAGCCAGCCCGGCAGACGGGTAGTTTTCCAACAATGAACTCGCGAATTTACGCTCAGACTGCGTCAGTGCCGAATACTGCTCGCGGATCAATTCACGTACTGTGGCCGAGGGTTTGGTCAATTCTTCTGTCCCATTCCAAATGCCTATATATTGAGCACAAACCCCAAAGCAAGCTCGGTGCAGTGCCGCTGCCGCTGCCGTCTCTCTGAAAAGATATTGACACAAACCGATCCTCGTGAAAAGATTTTTCCAAAATGGGGAGAGACTGAATGTCATTGAGCGATTCCAACGCTCTTACTGCGGCCGTGGAAATCAGCAACCCAGAGGGATCTGGGGCTGCGCTAATTCTTTGTGAACACGCCAGCAATCACTTCCCAGCACAGTTTGGCAATCTCGGGATGCAGGCTGCTGATCAAGATAGTCATGCCGCCTGGGATCCGGGTGCGCGGGCCATCGCTCTGCACTTAAGCCAGATGTTGGATGCGCCGATGGTGGCGAGTCGGGTGTCGCGGCTGGTCTACGACTGTAACCGTCCGCCCGAGGCCGCTTCGGCGATGCCGGAAAAATCCGAACTGATCGAGGTTCCCGGCAATCGCAATCTAACAGACGAACAGCGGCAAAAGCGGGTGAATGAGGTCTATCACCCATTCTGTGACGCTGTCAGTGACGTGATCAAAGCCCGCCAAAATGCGGGGCTGCAGACAGTTCTGATTACGGTACATAGCTTCACGTCGATCTACTTTGGCCAGCAGCGGTCCGTCGAGATTGGCATTCTGCACGATGATGACACTTCCATGGCTGATGCCATGTTGGCCAACGCGCCGTCTTTGTCGCACCGGAGAGTCGAGCGCAATCAGCCCTACGGTCCGCAGCATGGCGTTACCCACTCCCTGCAATTGCACGGCATCACGAATGGTCTGGCCAATGTGATGCTTGAGGTCCGCAACGATCTGCTGCGCTCTCCAGACGACGAGACAGCGATGGCCGAGGAGCTACTGGTCCTGATCCGGCCTGCGCTCGCCACGCTGGCGCAACAAGGGGGCAAAAATGCCTAGAGTGATAACCGGATATATCCGCGGCGTGGATGCTATGAACCGCTTTATTGGTCGGTTCGCCATGTACCTGATCTTTGTATTGATCGGGGTGCTGCTGTGGTCGTCCATTTCCAAGACCTTTTTCTACCCTTCCATATGGACACTGGAAACCGCGCAGTTTGTGATGGTTGCCTATTACATCCTTGGCGGGCCCTATTCGATCCAGATGGGATCAAACGTGCGGATGGACCTGTTCTATGGCGGCTGGTCGACTAAGACCAAAGCCTGGATCGACGCCTTCACGGTGCTGTTCTTGATGTTCTATCTCGGCGTGCTTCTCTACGGTGCTGTCGGGTCCACCGCCTATTCGCTGGGCATGAATTACAAGGACGAGCCATTCTCGTTCTTCTGGGATCTGTTCACCACATTTGTGACCGAGGGCCCGTCCCACGTCAGTGAAAAACTTGGCCACATGGAACGCAGTCCAACCGCTTGGCGACCCTATTTGTGGCCAGTGAAATCCATGCTGTGTTTTGGCGTCATTCTGATGCTGGCACAAAGCCTTGCAGAACTGTTCCGTGATATCGGACGTCTTCGCGGAGTAGACCTCTGATGTCTTATGAATTAATTGCCATCCTGATGTTCAGCGGCATGATGCTGATGCTGATGACCGGCCAGCGAGTGTTTGGCGCTATCGGCTTTATTGGCGCTGCTGCGGGCATGGCGCTCTGGGGCGTTGGTGGCTCGGATATTCCGTTTGCAGCGGCTATGAAGCTGATGAAATGGTATCCGATGCTGACGCTGCCGATGTTCATTTTTATGGGCTACGTGCTGTCAGAATCTAAGATTGCCGATGACTTGTACAAGATGTTCCACGTCTGGATGGGCCCGGTCAAAGGCGGCTTGGCCATTGGCACCATCGGCTTGATGGTCTTGGTGTCGGCAATGAACGGGTTGTCAGTGGCGGGTATGGCCATTGGTGCCACCATTGCCCTGCCCGAACTATTGCGGCGTGGCTATGACAAGATCTTGGTCACCGGAGTGGTTCAAGCAGGTTCATCCTTAGGCATCCTGGTGCCGCCGTCGGTGGTACTGGTGCTTTATGCGATGATCGCCCGCCAGCCGGTGAGCCAATTGTGGTTGGCCGGAGTGCTGCCGGGGCTGATGATGGCCGTGATGTTCATCGTCTACATCTACGTCCGCGCTCGCCTGCAACCTAATCTGGGCCCGGCGATGTCACCCGAAGATCTGCAAGAATACGAGCTGATCTCAGAGCATCCCCTGCGGCTGAACTATATCGTTCTGGGAACACTGGTGCTGCTGCCGCTGCTGATGATGGCCGGGCTATCCGGGCCAAAGACCTCGGCAACGATTGCCCTTGTCGCCTCGGCCGCCTCGTTCATCCTGCGTCATAATCCAATGTTCTTTACCGACATCTTCATGAAGGAAAAGCACCGGTTGCTGTTTTCTGGCGTGCTACCGTTGGCGATCTTTGCCGCGATGATGGTGCCCTTCATCAATGGCTGGACCTCACTGGTGGAAAGTTCGGCCATTGGGGCTATGACCGCCTTTATTGCGGCCGTGCTCAAAGGCCGGATGAACCGCGACGTGTTTGAGACGACGCTGCGCTCGACGCTTGGGATTTCCTGCATGTTCATGTGGATCATCCTGGCGGCGCTTGGCTTTGGCGCAATCTTTGACGGGCTTGGCGCGGTCAATGCGATCAAGGACCTGTTCACCACCCAGCTGGGACTGTCACCTTGGATGATCCTGATCCTGATGCAGGTCAGTTTCTTGCTGATGGGCACATTTCTGGATGACACCGCCATGCTGGTGATTGTCGCCCCTCTGTATGTGCCGCTGGTCGGAGAACTCGGGTTTGATCTGATCTGGTACGGAGTGCTGTATACGATCACCACCCAGATCGCATATATGACACCGCCGTTTGGCTATAACCTGTTCCTGATGCGGGCGATGGCGCCGCCGGAAATTAGTCTGCGTGACATCTATATCTCGATCATTCCTTTTGCCCTGATCATGGTTCTGGCCTTATCGCTGGTGATGGTCTTCCCACAGATAGCCCTGTGGCTGCCGGATTATGTTTACGGAAAATAATCAGAACAAGAGCCTCGTCAGGGGGCCGCAATTTCAACTAGGAGAGAAAACATGACAACAAGACGTAAGTTTATTGCCGCCGCTGGCGCTGGCGCGATGGCCGCGCCGCTGGCGACACCTGCCCTGGCACAATCCACCATCAAATGGCGGATGCAGACCTATGCTGGCGCCGCTCTGGGTGAGCACGTCATCAAGCCAGCCATCGACATGTTCAACAAAATTGCGGGCGACCGCATGCAGATCGAACTGTTCTATGCTGACCAATTGGTCCCAACTGGTGAGCTGTTCCGCGCCATGCAGCGCGGCACTATCGATGCAGTTCAGTCCGACGATGACTCGATGGCCTCGCCCACCGAAGTCACCGTGTTCGGCGGCTACTTCCCATTTGGCTCGCGCTACTCGCTCGACGTACCTGTACTGTTCAACCAGTACGGCCTGAATGAAATCTGGGACGAAGAGTACTCCAAGGTAGGCGTCAAGCACATCTCGGCTGGTGCTTGGGATCCTTGCCACTTTGCCACCAAAGACCCAATCCGGTCGTTGGAAGACCTCAAAGGTAAGCGCGTCTTTACCTTCCCAACTGCTGGCCGTTTCCTGAGCCAGTTCGGTGTGGTTCCTGTGACCCTGCCATGGGAAGATATCGAAGTTGCAGTTCAAACAGGCGAACTGGACGGCATTGCATGGTCCGGCATCACCGAGGACTATACTGTTGGTTGGGCCGACGTGACCAACTACTTCCTGACCAACAACATCTCGGGCGCATGGGCCGGGTCGTTCTTTACCAACATGGATCGTTGGAACGAGCTTCCTGAAGACATGCAAACCCTGTTCCGCGCTTGCTGTGACCAGTCGCACTACTATCGTCAGTGGTGGTACTGGGGTGGCGAAGCCTCGCTGCGGGTCAATGGCCCCAAGATGGAGCTGACCACCATTCCCGATGAAGAGTGGAAGACAGTCGAAGACGCAGCGGTCAAGTTCTGGGACGAAATTGCCGACGAAAGCCCAACCAAGGCCAAAGTTGTCGAGATCTTCAAGAAGTACAACGCCGACATGCAGGCAGCTGGCCGTCCTTACCGTTACGGCTAATATACAATTGCCCCGGCGCATCTGTGCCGGGGCCCCCTTATTACAACAGGAATGATGCCGATGTCTGGTGTTCTGAGTTTTGATGATCTGAAAGCCCAAGTCGCGTCCGGCGACGTGGATACTGTTTTGGTCTGCCTTGTAGACATGCAGGGCCGTCTGATGGGCAAACGCTTTCATGCCGGGCATTTCCTGAACGGCGCCTGGGAAGAAACCCATTGCTGTAACTACCTGCTGGCCACCGATCTGGAGATGGCGACGCCCGATGGCTATGCCTCGACCAGCTGGGAATCCGGCTATGGCGATTATGTGATGAAGCCGGACCTGACCACGCTGCGGCCCATGCCGTGGCTGGAAGGCACCGTGATGGTGCTGTGCGATGTGCTGGATCACAAAACCCACAAAGAAGTCCCTCATTCCCCCCGCGCGGTGCTGAAAAAGCAGTTGAAGCGGCTGGAGGCATTGGGTTTGGATGCGATCATGGCGACCGAGCTGGAGTTCTTCCTGTTCGAGAAGAGTTTTGACGAGATCCGCAAAGGTCAGTTCCGCGATCTGGCGCCGATTTCCGGTTACAACGAAGATTACAACATCCTGCAAACCACCCGCGAAGAGCACGTGATGCGCCCCCTGCGCAATCACCTGTGGAATGCTGGCATTCCAGTAGAATGCACCAAGGGTGAGGCCGAGGCTGGTCAGGAAGAGCTGAACATCAAATATGATGCGGCGCTGAACACGGCTGATTTCCACACCATTGCCAAACACGCCACCAAAGAGATCGCCTGGCAGCAGGGTCACGCGGTGACGTTTCTGCCCAAATGGGACAAAGATAAAGTTGGCTCATCCAGCCACGTACACCAATCGCTATGGCAGGACGGAAAACCTGCCTTTTTCGATGAGAGTGACGAGTTGGGCATGTCCCAGCTGATGAAGCATTATTTGGCCGGTATGCTGAAATACGCGCCCGATTACACCTATTTTCTGGCACCCTATATCAACAGCTACAAGCGCTTCATGAAGGGCACCTTTGCCCCGACTCGGATCATCTGGTCGGTGGACAACCGCACTGCCGGTTATCGCCTGTGTGGTGCTGGCACCAAGGGCATCCGTGTTGAGTGTCGCATCGGCGGGTCCGACTTGAACCCCTACCTGGCCTGTGCTGTGCAATTGGCCGCTGGCATTGCAGGCATCGAGGAAAAGCTGGAGCTTCAAGCCCCATCCACCGGTGATGTCTATCAGGGTGATACTGGCATGATCCCGTCGAACTTGCGGGATGCACGGGTTGCGTTGCAAGGATCTGACATGTTGAAGGCTGCTTTGGGCGAGGACGTTGTGGTGCATTATGCCCGTGCGGCTGAATGGGAAATCGAAGAATTCGAACGCGCGGTCACTGACTATGAAGTGGCTCGTGGGTTTGAGCGCGCCTGAGCCATCCAGACCCGCGCCGCTTGCGTGAGTGGCGCGGATGGATGCCTCCGGCGGAGGTATTTTAAACAAGAAGAAGCAGGGGGTCGTGGGCCTTCTGAACCCTGGAGTAGATGGCATGGGCCAGACATTGAAATGTATCTCGCCGATCGATGGGTCGGTGTTTGCGGAACGGGATGTGCTCTCGAAGGAGGCCGCGTTTGACGTTGCCACTAGCGCCCGAACGGCGCAAGCGGTCTGGGCGGCACGTCCGCTGGCTGAACGTATCAGCCTAGTGATGGCCGGTGTTGCTGCTGTTGGCGCGATGAATGACGAAATCGTACCAGAGCTGGCCCATATGATGGGACGGCCGGTGCGGTTTGGTGGTGAGTTTGGTGGCTTTAATGAGCGCGCCAGCCATATGGCAGAGATTGCTGAAGAGGCTCTGGCCGATATCAAGGTCAGCGAAGATGCCACGTTTAAGCGGTACATTAAGCATGTCCCTCATGGGGTGGTGTTGGTGGTGGCGCCTTGGAACTACCCCTATATGACCGCGATCAATACTGTGGCGCCGGCCCTGATTGCCGGGAATAGCGTGGTGTTGAAACATGCCACGCAGACCTTGCTGGTGGGCGAGCGTATGGCGGCAGCGTTCCATGCGGCGGGCGTGCCTGAGGACGTGTTCCAGAACGTATTTCTGGATCACGACACCACCTCGGCACTGATTGCGGGCAAGGCGTTCAACTTTGTGAATTTCACCGGATCAGTTGGCGGCGGCAAAGCGATGGAACGCGCGGCAGCTGGTACGTTCACTGGTGTTGGCACCGAATTGGGCGGCAAAGATCCGGGCTATGTGATGGAAGACGCCGATCTGGATGCGGCTGTTGATACGCTGATCGACGGTGCCATGTTTAACTCGGGTCAGTGCTGCTGCGGGATCGAGCGCATCTATGTGCATGAAAGCCTGTATGACGCCTTCCTCGAAAAAGCCGTGGCAATCGTCAAGGGATACACCCTAGGCAACCCGATGGATCAGGACACAACCATTGGTCCAATGGCCAATGTGCGTTTTGCACAAGAGGTGCGAGATCAGATATCGGAGGCAGTGGCCGCTGGCGCGGAGACCCACATCGACACCATGCCTGCGGATGACGGCGGTGCTTATCTGACGCCACAGATCCTGACCAATGTAACGCACGAGATGCGCGTTATGCAGGACGAAAGCTTTGGCCCGGTTGTTGGCATCATGAAGGTGTCATCCGACGATGAAGCCATTGCCCTGATGAACGACAGCCAGTTTGGCCTGACCGCTTCGCTGTGGACTAAAGATGTTGAACGTGCCGCCCGCCTTGGCGATTTGATCGAAACAGGCACCGTGTTCATGAACCGCGCTGACTACTTAGATCCGGGCCTATGCTGGACCGGTTGCAAAGACACCGGTCGCGGCGGCGGCCTGTCGGTGATCGGGTATCACAACCTGACCCGCCCCAAATCCTACCATCTAAAGAAGGTAACAAGCTGATGAGCCTTGTTGGAAACTGGTCCTATCCGACCGCGATCAAATTCGGCGCTGGCCGGATCAAAGAACTGCCCGAAGCCTGCGCATCGGCTGGCATCAAGAAGCCGCTGCTGGTCACCGACAAGGGCTTGGCTGAGCTGCCGATCACCAGCGCCACGCTGGATATCCTGGAGGCTGCGGGCCTGGGTCGCGGTCTATTCAGCGAAGTAGACCCGAACCCGAACGAGAAAAACCTGGAAGCCGGGGTCGCGGCCTATAATGCCGGTGGCTATGACGGCGTCATTGCCTTTGGCGGTGGCTCGGGCTTGGATCTTGGCAAGATGGTAGCCTTTATGGCGGGCCAGACCCGTCCGCTTTGGGATTTTGAGGATATTGGCGACTGGTGGACCCGCGCCGACGCGGACGTGATCGCGCCAATCATCGCGGTGCCAACCACAGCTGGGACTGGTTCCGAAGTTGGCCGGGCGAGCGTCATCACCGATTCTGTCACCCACGCTAAGAAAATCATCTTTCACCCCAAGGTGCTACCAGCGGTGGTGATCTGTGATCCCGAGCTGACCGTGGGCATGCCCAAGTTCATCACAGCTGGCACCGGTCTGGATGCCTTTGCCCATTGCGTCGAGGCGTTTTCCAGCCCGCATTATCACCCGATGTCGCAAGGTATCTCGCTGGAAGGTATGCGTTTGGTCAAAGACTACCTGCCGCGCGCCTACGCCGATGGCAGTGACATCGAAGCACGGGCACAGATGATGTCAGCAGCAGCAATGGGGGCCACCGGATTTCAGAAGGGGCTGGGCGCCATTCATGCAATGAGCCACCCGATTGGGGCGCATTTCAACACGCACCACGGCACCACCAACGCCGTGTGCATGCCCACCGTGCTGAATTTCAACGCCAGCGTCATTGCCGATCGCTTTGACAAGGCCGCGGCCTATCTTGGCATCGACGGTGGGTTTGACGGTTTTCGCGCCTATGTGGACGAGCTGAACGACAGCATGAGCATCCCGCGCAAACTGTCGGACCTGGGCGTTACCGAAGCCAGCATTCCCGAGCTGGTTAAAGGCGCGATCATCGACCCAAGCTGTGGCGGAAACCCGGTTGAGCTGACCGAAGCGAACCTGACCGAGCTGTTCAAAACAGCGCTCTAGTACGCATCCGATCCAAACTATGCTTCTGCTCCTCGGCAATATGCCGGGGAGTTTTTCTGTTTACAGGGACGCGCCAAGAATGATTGGCGGGCTTAAAATTTCCAAGACATGCGGGATCGGCTTTGCACTTTTGCCGGCTTGCAGGATGATCTGTGCTGCCCTCTCGCCTATTTGGCGGCGACAGGCATCAGTACTGGCCAATTCCAATGGCATCCCTTGTAGGATCTGTAGGTTGTTGAACCCAGCCAAGGCCACATCTTTGGGCACCGACACTCCCTCCGCCAGGCAATGCATCAACCCACCGACGGACATCACGTCGCTGGAATAGTAAATACAATCCAGATCAGGACTGCGGTTCAGCATTTGTGCGGTCAACTGCCGTCCCGTCTGTATCGAGGAATCGCCAGTGTAAAGATCTTGGTCAAACAGGTTGCGACCCTGCGCTGCAAGGGCATCGACAAAGCCGTCAAAGCGCTTTCTGGCCCGGAAATCCTGGGGCATCTTGGTGCCAATGAAACCGATCTGACGATAGCCGCGCGACAGGATCAATTCAGCCATTTCACGCCCCGCCTCGAGATGCGAGATACCGACGCAGTGCCCCACCGGATCACCATCGACATCCATCACCTCAACCACAGGGATGTCGGCCTGCTGCAGCATCCGCCGCGTCGACTCACTGTGTTCTAGCCCGGCAACAATCAGCCCTGAGGGCCGCCAGCTGAGCATTTCTCGAATGACCTCCTCCTCTTCCTCAAGATCATAACCGGTGATCCCAACCACCGGTTTCAGCGGGCTGTCCGCCAGTGTCGCGGAAATCCCCGAAAGCACCTCGGGAAACACAAAACTGTTCAGCGAAGGCACCACCACCGCCACTAAGTTCACCGATTGCGAGGACAGCGAACCCGCAATCCGATTGGGCACATAACCATGGCTGCGGGCAATCTCTTCCACCTTGGCGCGCGTCTTAGCCGACACCTCCGCCGCCCCGCGCAATGCGCGCGACGCAGTCATCTCGCTCACACCGGCCAACCGGGCCACATCTTTCAACAGCAGCTTTTTTGTCATATGCGCATGGTCACCTACAATGCCGCGACCCGCAAGAGGCCGCTTATAGAAATGAGAGGGGTTGATTCCCGTCGCTGTTAGCGTTAACGATGCGCCAAACGTTACCGATAACGTTATGCCGGTACCAGTTTCGAAATCTCCTGCGGAGTTGACCCTATGTCCCTTAAAATCGCAATCAATGGATTTGGCCGGATCGGCCGTGGCGTTTTGCGCGCACTGATCGAGAATGATACCAGCGACATCGAAGTTGTGGCCATCAACGATCTGTCCCCGCCGGAAACCCTGGTTCACCTGCTGAAATACGACAGCGTGCATGGTCGCTTGCGGTCTCCGATCACCCTGTCCGACGGCAAATTGACTGTAGGCCGCCACAGCATCAACCTGACCGCTATCCGCAACCCGGAAGAGTTGCCGTGGCAAGATGTCGACGTGGCCTATGAATGCACTGGGCTGTTCACAACCCGTGAAACGGCAGGCAAGCACCTGAAAAACGGCTCCAAGCGAGTGCTGATTTCGGCGCCGGGCCAAGAGGTGGACCGCACCGTCGTGTTTGGCGTCAACCACCAGGAACTGACAGCCGACGACATCATTGTCTCCAATGCCTCGTGCACCACCAACTGTCTGGCCCCGGTGGCCAAGGTGCTGGACACTGCGTTTGGCATCAAGACCGGATACATGACCACAATCCACGCCTTTACCGGTGACCAGCCGACCCATGATACCAGCCACAAAGATCTGTACCGGGCCCGCGCGGCATCGGTCTCGATGATCCCAACCTCAACCGGTGCTGCCAAGGCTATCGCCGAGGTTCTGCCGCACCTGAAAGGCCGTCTGGAAGGATCCGCAATCCGCGTTCCAACTCCAAACGTCTCGCTGGTAGATCTCAGCTTTGTTCCAGAACGACCTGCAACAATCGAGGCCATCAACCAAGCCATCCAAGCGGCTTCCGAAGGCGATCTGGCGGGTATTCTATCCTATGAAGAAGATCCGATGGTATCGATCGACTTCAACCACGACCCGCATTCCTCGTGCTTTGCCGCAGCCCAGACCAAAGTCACCAATGACGGTTTGGTGCGCATTGTTGCCTGGTATGACAACGAATGGGGCTTCTCCAATCGTATGATCGACACTGGCCGCCAAATTGGCCAGCTGATGCGTGCCGAGCGGATGTCGCTCGCCAGCTGATCTTCTGTATTTCTGCTATTCAAGACCGCCCGCAAGCCGCCGCTTGCGGGCGGTTCTGTTTTGTACTTCCAGCGTCTTTTCCAGACTGCAAATGTAGTGAATTGCCATGGGGCGGATAACTGCGTCTCCTCTGCCGCAGCATACAGGGCTCCGAAGTTCCAGACGTTGCTTTGCCCCCGCAGCAGTGCCACATTAATCGCCAACGTGGGACGTGCTATTGGGCCAACCCATTAACCATGGGGACCCCATTTTGAGATCCGTCCGCCTCCGTCTTCTTCTGCTTGCTCTGCTGCCCCTCAGCGTGTTGATGCCACTGCTGCTGGTGCTGGCTATGACCCGCTGGAATGCCGATTATGACGAGATGCTGATTGCCAATGTCGACAGCGACTTGCGCATCGCCGAGCAGTATCTCGGGCGCATTTTGGCTGGCACGAGCACCGACATCCGCAGCATCGCTGAATCGAGCCTGTTTCGCGACGTTCTGCACGCGCCTACACGCGAAAGACTACGGTTTCTGGACCAACGCCGCGCCGCGCTGCAACTGGATTTCCTCTATTTCCTACCCCACGAAGACTTGCCCGCCCCAACCTCCAATTGGCCGGTGATTGCCGCCGCTGCAGCAGGCACTCTAAGTTCACAAATCGATATTTTTTCGGCCCAGGATCTGGCAGAATTATCTCCTGAACTGCAACAACGCGCCCGTATCCCGTTGATTGAAACCGAGGCCGCGGTGCCAACGGCCCGCACAGCCGAAGAGCGTGGCATGGTTGTCCACACTGCCGCCCCGGTCACCGTTCTGGATCACCAAGGCGTGTTGGTCGGCGGGATCTTACTGAACCGCAACCTTGATTTCATCGATACCATCAATGCGTTGGTTTACCTCAGCGACAGCGCCGGGGAAAACCGTCAGGGAACCGCAACCCTATTTCTGGACGACACCCGCATATCAACTAATGTGCGCCTGTTTGAAGAGGTACGTGCCCTGGGCACCCGCGTTTCCGCCAGCGTCCGCCGTCGGGTTTTGACCCTGGGGCAAACCTGGCTGGACAGCGCCTTTGTGGTTAACGACTGGTACATCTCCGGTTACCTGCCACTGACCGACAGTTTTGGAAACCGTGTCGGAATGCTCTATGTCGGCTTTCTCGAGGCCCCATATCAGGCTGCCAAACGCGCCGCCTATTGGACCATTGTTGCGGTGTTCATCGGCGTACTGGCCCTTTCTGCACCATTGTTTTTATGGCTGGCCAAAGGAATTTTTTCGCCACTGGAGCGGATGAGCCAAACTATGAAACGGGTCGAGCACGGCGATCTTGCAGCGCGCAATGGCGCCGTTGGCAGCCGCGATGAAATTGGCCAGGTGGCGGCGCATTTGGACACTCTGCTGGATCAGGTCCAGGACCGAGATCAGGCGCTGCGTGATTGGGCCGGAGAGTTAAACGACCGGGTCGACAAACGCACCGCCGAGTTGCGCGACGCCAATAGCAAGCTCGAAGAAACCTTCAAACAATTGGCCATGAGTGAAAAACTGGCCTCGATCGGCGAAATCACTGCTGGGGTCGCACATGAGATCAACAATCCGGTGGCGGTGATCCAGGGCAATGTCGACGTGATCCGCATGACCTTGGCCGGTCAAACCGCCGAGATTGAAACCGAGCTAAACCTGATCGACAATCAGGTGCTGCGGATCGACGCCATTGTCGGGAAACTGCTGCAGTTCGCCCGCCCCACCGAATTTGGCGCCTATGAGGAAAGCATCGATATCGCCCCTCTGGTCGAGGATTGCCTGGTGCTGGTTGACCATGTCATCTCAAAACAGGACATCACCATATCCCGAGACTTTGCCCCTACCCCACTAGTGGCCATCAACCCGGGCGAGTTGCAACAAGTGGTGATCAATCTGGTGATGAATGCAGTACAGGCCATGCAGGGGTCGGGCGGCCTTATCCTGAGCCTGAAATCGGAGCCGCGCGACGGGCACAACGGCGCCCTGTTCACAGTCCGGGACACAGGCCCTGGCATTGCCGACAAAAACCTGAGCGCGGTGTTCAACCCGTTCTATACCACCAAACCGGGCGAAGGCACCGGCTTGGGACTATCTATCAGCCAAACGCTGATCCAACGAGCTGGCGGGTTAATCTCAGTGCTCAACCGTCACCCAACCGGCGCCGCGTTCAGCATCTGGCTGCCAGCCGAACAGCAACCCGCTCCCAACTGACCCGAAGGCCAGCCAAATTTCATCTGGCCAAAATATCCCGGATTGAATTGCCCGAAACGGTCAAGAGAGGCAGCGTCCCTCCCTCTGGGTTTGCACCTCTCAAAACCCCCAAGACGCGCATTTCCGGTCGATGGTTTTACGGGACACCCCCAGCCGGCGCGACGCTTCGGCGCGATTGCCATCACAAGCGTCCAGCACATGCATAATGTGGCGCTGGGTGACCAAATCCAGCGTTTCAATGGCCGCCGCGCCAGTGATGGAGCCGATGCCGGAAAACTCTTCCGGAATCTCGCCCAAAATCACCGAACGCTCGATCAGATTGCGCAGTTCACGCACGTTTCCAGGCCAATCGTAGCGACTGAATTTCAGCAAGGTGGCCTCGTTCATCTCCAGTGGCGGCATGCCCAGAGAGGTGGACAACTGCTCCATGAACAGCGCTGCCAACTCGACGATATCCTCAACCCTCTCGCGCAGCGGCGGCATGGCGATCTGCACCACGTTGATCCGATGGTACAGGTCAGCGCGGAACCGCCCCTCAGCCACCGCCTGCTGCAGATCTGCGTTGGTGGCAAACAGAAACCGCAGGTTCAGCGGGATCTCACGTTCTGCTCCGACCGGGCGGATGCGCTGATCCTCGAGTACCCGCAATAGCGCCGCCTGCACCTGGTCGGGCATCTGCGCCACCTCGTCCAGAAACAGAGTGCCGCCATCCGCATGCAGAAATAACCCATCCTTGCGCCGGTCCTGGTCATCTACCAGACCAAACAGCTCATGCGCGATCCGATCCTGGGCAATGGCGGCACAGTTGACCGCCACAAAAGGCTTCCCGGCGCGCTCGGACAGCGAATGCAGGGTGCGAGCGGCAATTTCCTTACCGGTGCCGCTGGCGCCAGTGAACAACACCGGAGTCGGCAGTGGACCCAATCGGGTCAGCATATCGCGGACCTGACAGATTGTGGTCGATTTCCCCAGCAATCGGCCCCGCGCCGCCGTGCCCTCGGCCGACAGTTCATGTTTGAGCAAGTAATTCTCGCGCCGCAGATATTTGCGATCTAGGGCCCGCGCCACCGAGTTAAGAATCTGATTGGCACGAAATGGCTTTAGCACAAAATCGGCAACCCCAATGCGCAGTGCTTGAATGGCGGTCTCCAGATCAGCATAGGCAGTCACCAAAATGGTATCCGCAAACAGCCCCACGCGGTGCTGCTCCTGAACCCATTCCAACCCGGTTTTGCCCGGCATGATATTGTCCAGAATGATCAAATCAAAATGGGCCTGATCCAGAATCGCGCTGGCCTCGACAGCCGAGGCCGCCTGTTCGACCCGCTTGCAGCGCGGCATCAGGATCTTGGTCATGAAATTACGCATTCCCGGCTCGTCATCAATCACCAGGATCGAGGCACCGGCCAGGCTCTCACCATATTCGTCGGGCGCAGCGGGTTTTTGCATCACTTCTCCACATCAAGTCGAACAGCAGACCCCGATAGTTTTTCATGAGAGGCAAACCCGGCCTGCTGCAGCAACAGATTGGCGCCCAAAGCTATCACCAGTATGGCTGCAAACCCGGTCAACATGGCTTTCATCGTCTCAGTCTCCGAACTTAATAACGTGTTTTAGAAATTGGCCCGAGCGTGCCAATTCAATGGTTGGAGGGTATCAGACCCGGCGCAACTTGACGAACACCCAAACTGCCGTAGCGGATTAATCTGCTGGCGAAGCATCTGAGGAAGGCGCTATCTTGGCCTTCTGCCCCTGCTGAATGTCTTCCAGCCAGAGACTGTGGTGTTGTTTCGCCCAGACCTCGTCTACCTCACCACTGCCCATCGCGTCGTACGCCCCTTCCATACCGATCGAGCCAATGTAGATATGGGCCACGATGATCGCCATCAGCACAAAGGCCAGGATCGCGTGCCAAAGCTGCGCAAGCTGCATTTCTTCCTGCGGCGCCAGCGCGGCCGGCAACTCGCCCAGACCCAGCAAACCGGACAATCCGATGTCGTTTGCGATGGCAAAACTCTTGGCAAACAACGGCAATTCATAGGGGAACAGCAGCGACACGCCAGTGATCGAAATGGAAGCGCCAAACAGGATCACAGACCAGAAAATCACCTTTTGACCGGCGTTGAATTTCTTGGCTGGCGGGTGTTTGCTGCCAATGATGCCACCTGCCTGTGCAATCCACACCAGATCGGTACGACTGGGAAAGTTATGCGCGACCCACATCACAAAGATGATCACCAGCCCGACAATAAAGGCCCAAGCAACGTTGTTGTGCACCCATTTGCTCAGCTCCAACAGCGTGGCATTCACCTCTTTGCCCAAATACGGGGCGATCAGAACGCGCCCAAACAGGGTAATCAGCCCGGTAAGACCCAACAGGATGAACGAGCCAGCCACGAGCCAATGGCCAAAGCGTTCAATCGCCTTGAACCGGGTCACCGTACGGCCAGTCCTGTCTCCATTAATGCGGATTTTGCCGCGCAGCAAATAGAACACCGCCAACAGCGCAAGCGTGCCCAAAAGCAACCAGCCTCCGTACTGACGCAGCGGCCCGGCCCGGAAGGCCAGCCAGCTCATGCCACCATCTTGTACCAAAACTGTCGCAACCTCGCCACCAGCCGAGACCCGGACATCAGCCGAGCCATAGCGTAACGCGCGCCAAAACTCAGGATCCGAGATCCCGCCCCGAGTGCCCAATTGCTGGTCAGCAGTGGCGGCTTGACTGGGATCGCCAGTATTGTCGCGCCGGAATGTATCATCAACGTCTTCGCCGTTCTGGCGCGCCATGATGTCCGCAAGAGTTTGCGCCCCACCAGTGGAGGAACGATCAGCTGTGGTTTGAGCCGTAACCGGCAAGCCCATGGTCAGGCAGACCAGGAGCCAAAAAAGAACGCGCATCGGGTCCTCGATATTCTGAAAATTGAAAAATATCCGTTTTCCGTGTCAGAAAACGGCACGGAATTTTCAAAAATTCCGGTTCTTGTGGCACCGGCAGCCTGAACGACCGCCGGTGTTAGTATTGTGGGTTAGCCGCCCTTTATCTCATAAGCGGTGCCCCAACCCCAGGCTCCAGCACCAAACCCACGGGCAACAATGCGCTCGCGGTAGACCGCTGACACCACATCGCCGTCACCGGCCAATAGCGCCTTGGTCGAGCACATCTCGGCGCAGATCGGCAGCTTGCCTTCAGCGATCCGGTTGCGGCCATATTTGGCGAACTCGGCGGTGGAGTTGTTTTCTTCCGGGCCACCGGCGCAGAAGGTACACTTGTCCATCTTACCACGGCTGCCGAAATTGCCTGCCTGCGGATACTGTGGCGCGCCAAACGGGCACGCGTAGAAACAGTAGCCGCAGCCAATGCACAGGTCTTTGGAATGCAACACCACACCGTCGTCGGTCTGATAGAAGCAATCCACTGGGCACACGGCCATACAGGGCGCATCCGAACAGTGCATACAGGCCACGGAAATTGAACGCTCACCCGGCTTACCATCATTGATGGTAACCACACGGCGGCGGTTGATCCCCCAGGGCACCTCATGCTCGTTCTTACAGGCGGTGACGCAGGCGTTGCATTCAATGCAGCGGTCGGCGTCGCAGAGGAACTTAGCTCTTGCCATCTTTCTTTCTCCTTATGCTGCACTGATTTTGCAGAGAGTACATTTTGTCTCCTGCATCTGGGTGACGCTGTCATAGCCGTAGGTCTGAACCGTGTTGCTGCTTTCGCCCAACACATAAGGGTCGGCGCCATCGGGGTATTTGTCCCGCAGATCCTTACCTTGGAAATGACCGCCAAAGTGAAACGGCATAAAGGCAACGCCTTCGCCGACCCGCTCGGTCACCATCGCCATAACTTTGGCCTTCGCCCCTTCAGGACCTTCGACCCAGACCTGCTCACCATCGCGCACACCTAGATTATTGGCGTCGCGAGTGTTGATTTCGACAAACATGTCCTGCTGCAACTCAGCCAACCAAGGGTTGGACCGGCTCTCTTCGCCGCCGCCCTCATACTCGACCAGACGGCCAGAAGTGAGGATGATTGGGAAGTCCTTGGACACGTCTTTTTTCTGGATCGAGGCATACAAGGTTGGCAGGCGATAGGCCTGACGGTCCTCGTAGGTTGGATAGTCTTCGACCAGATCGCGCCGGTTGGTGTACAGCGGTTCGCGGTGAACAGGCACCGGATCGGGGAAAGTCCACACAACCGCACGGGCCTTGGCGTTGCCAAAGGGCGCACACTCGTGCTTGATCGCCACCCGCTGGATGCCACCGGAAAGGTCGGTTTTCCAGTTGGTCTTGGGTCCCGCAACCGCATCAATTGACGCGCGTTCCTCGGCGGTGAGATCGCTATCCCACCCCAGATCCATCAGCATCTGCATGGTGAATTCCGGATATCCGTCCTGGATCTCTGAATTCACCGAATAGACGCCTTCGGCCAGCATGTTGTCACCGTCGCGTTCAACACCAAAACGAGCCCGGAAAGTGAGACCACCCTCAGACACAGGTTTCGACATGTCATACAGGTTCGGTGTGCCTGGATGGTTCATCTCGGCGGTGCCCCAGCAAGGCCATGGCAGACCGTAATAGTCCCCATCAGCGGGACCGCCAATCGCCTGCAGCGTGGTACGGTCAAAGGTGTGCTGGTTGGCCATGTGCAGCTTCATCCGCTCCGGACTCTGCCCAGTATAGCCAATGGTCCACAAGCCTTTGTTGAACTCACGCGTGACGCTTTCAACATTTGGGGTGTTTTCGTCGTCCATTTCAATGTTGCGGAAGAAACGATCAGCCCAGCCAAACTTGTTGGCAAACATCCCCATGATCTCGTGATCTGGTTTGCTTTCGAACAGCGGATCAACAACTTTGTCGCGCCACTGGAACGATCGGTTTGATGCAGTGACCGAACCATATGTCTCGAACTGAGTACAAGCTGGCAGTAAATAGCAGCCATCGGTACGGTCATGCAGAACAGCCGAGACGGTGGGATACGGGTCGATCACGACCAGCATGTCCAGCTTCTCCATCGCTGTTTTCATTTCCGGACCACGGGTTTGCGAGTTTGGCGCGTGCCCCCAAAGAACCATTGCCCGCACGTTGTTGGGCTGGTCGATGTTGTCCTTGTCCTCCAGAACCCCGTCAATCCAACGACTAACTGGAATGCCTTTCAGGTTCTGCAGCGACTTATCCTTGCCATCTGCGCCTTTCAGCATGTCGAACTGACTGGTCAGCCATTCGGGATCTTCTTCCCAAACACGAGCCCAATGCGCCCAAGCGCCTTTCGACAATCCGTAGTAACCGGGCAGAGTGTGGCTCAGCACACCGAGATCGGTAGCGCCTTGCACGTTGTCGTGGCCACGGAAAATATTGGTCCCGCCGCCGCTGGTGCCCATGTTGCCCAACGCCAGTTGCAGAATGCAGTATGCGCGGGTGTTGTTGTTACCAGTGGTGTGTTGCGTACCACCCATACACCAAATCACTGTGCCCGGACGGTTGTTGGCCAGAGTGCGGGCCACGCGGCGCAGCTGTTCGCCTGGAACTCCGGTAACGCGCTCGACCTCTTCCGGGTTCCATTTGCGAACCTCGTCTCTGATCTGATCCATGCCCCAAACACGGGTGCGGATGAACTCTTTGTCTTCCCAAGAGTTTTCAAAGATGTGGTAAAGAAGACCCCAGACCAGCGCCACATCGGTGCCGGGACGCAGACGCACATATTCGTCGGCATGAGCCGCAGTGCGGGTAAACCGTGGATCGCAAACGATCAGCGGCGCGTTGTTTTGTTCTTTGGCTTTCAGAATGTGCAGCAGCGAGACAGGGTGTGCCTCGGCAGGGTTGCCGCCAATGATGAAAATGGCCTTGGAATTGTGGATGTCGTTGTAGCTGTTGGTCATGGCGCCGTAGCCCCATGTATTGGCCACACCCGCAACAGTGGTCGAGTGACAAATCCGCGCTTGGTGGTCAACGTTGTTGGTGCCCCAATAGGCAGCGAACTTGCGGAACAGATAGGCCTGTTCGTTGCTGTGCTTGGCCGAGCCGAGCCAGTAAACGCTGTCAGGTCCGCTCTCTTCGCGGATCTGCATCATGCCGCCACCGATCTCGTCGATCGCCTGTTCCCAGCTGATACGCTTCCACTCACCACCCTCTTTTTTCATCGGGTACTTCAGGCGACGTTCACCGTGGGCGTGCTCGCGTACAGCTGCGCCTTTGGCGCAATGGGCACCAAGATTGAAGGGGCTGTCCCAGCCGGGCTCTTGCCCGATCCAGACGCCGCTTTGCACTTCGGCAATCACAGTGCAGCCAACCGAACAGTGGGTGCAGATGGACTTTATCGTTTCAACAGCACCAGCCGCAGCAGTTTGGGCGTTGGCCTGGGTCACCGACCCGCCAGTGGCACTGATAGCAGCCAAGCCACCGATGGCCAGGCCTGATCCGCGCAGAAACGCGCGGCGGTCAACGGATGTGTCCGCGACCTTAGAAAGGATACTTGTCCGCTGGGAGCGTCTCGCAACCCCGTTGGTCTTTTTCCTAAGCATTATAACCTCCCTTGCTACCCGTTAATTCGGGCTCGCTAGGTTAACAAAAATCTGCATGCGGTCGGGCGTCTCGCTACCAGTTGCCTACAGTCGAAAATGGCGAGCGGTGTTTAGAACCGCACGCTGTCAAGGTAAGCGCGGGTATGCGCCGTATCCTGCATCGTATCCGATGACAGGTCGGGTTCAGCGGCCTGCGCCTCGCCCCCGGTGGTCGCAACAGCAACCGCCGCCAGCGGTGCCGTTGTTGCGGCCAGTTTTAGAAAGTCGCGGCGGCTGCTGGCCTCCTCGGTCTTCCTTGTCATGTGAGTTCCCTCCCCACGAGTTGTAGACGGCTGCCCCGTCCGGCTATGCGGATCACTCCGCATTCATCCTGTTTCCTTCGGCCTCGATCGCCATGAACACCCGGCCGACAGCGCCAACCGAGGCATAGAGAACCGAGTTCTTGGCACTCTCCAGATCCGAAAAGAAATGACCGGCCCAAGGACCGATATGTTTGTTAAAGAATGTTTTCTGATCGCTCAGGCTGGCTGGTTCGCCAAAGCGGCCAACAATCAGCGCGCCCATCATCTCCATCAGCGAGGCAATGTTGTCTTCGGGCTCATAGACGTTCTGAGCCCGGGTCATGCCGCGCACCGCCATGTCACGACGCAGCGCCGCCAGAGGTTTCTCGTTCAGAAAACCCGTCAGGTAATAGCTGGCATAAGGCAGTAACTCGCCGCGCCCCAAGCCGATGAACAGCTTGTTGAACTCGCTTTCAACCGTGCCCGGTTTGGACAGGTTTGCAACTTTGGCCAAGGCATTGATGGCCGTGCCCAGATCGCCGTCATCACCAGACAGACCTGCGGTCTGCTCCAGCAGCATCTGATCCGGCGGCGCCGCCAACAAAAGCCCCAGAAAGTTATAAAGATCCGCGCGAAGGCGGTCTTCCTCGGCTACACGGACCACGTCGGCCATAGCTGTCATTGGCGTCTCCTCTGTCATGTCTCAGCCACCGCATCATCAAACGCAAAGCGCATTCGGCGCGGGGAGGTATAGGCGGGCATCTCGTCCACCTTGGGTTCATAGGGCGCGGGGGCAACATAGGCGGTCTGAACCACCGCCCCCTGCTCTGGCTGTTCTGAAATAGTCTCGTCGACCGCAGCCAGTTCATCCGTGGCAGGCTCATCAGTGGCCGGTTCGTCTGCCTCGGCAACCTGCTTCACAGCGGCTTCGGCTTCGGCTGCCGCCTGCCGCTCCAGTTCCTCGACGTGGGCGGTCATGCCCTTGCCCACCTGGTACGCAGTCTTGATGTTTTTGATCACGCAGGAGGCATCAGTGAAGTCTTCACCGTAATCCACCAGCCCATCGACATTGGCCAATACCGGGTTGGTCAGCCACAACCGACGCAGCGCGCGGGTGCGGATGCGAGCGGGCACGGTCTCGGTCAGGAACACTTTGAAATCGTCGCCCTCACCCAGGGAATCCGGATCCGGCAATTCCAGCTCGGCTAGGATCTCGGCATCGCTCTTGTCCTCGACCTCGGCGTCGCGCTGCTCGGCCTGCGCGACAACCTCAGCACGCGCATCAGCAACCGCCTCGGCCTCGACCCCTGCCTTGCGGCGAGCCCAGAAATCACCGCCACTCATTGCAGCCGCTCCTTCTTGGCCCGTACGGGCGAGCGGTAGACATCCGCCAGTTGAGAGATCCTTGCATCGCCGACGCCATCCTCAACCGCGCCAATGTCGGTCTTGTCACGGCGACGTTTCTTGAACCGTTCTTCGTGGTAATGTTTTTGTGCAAAGTCCCGCACCCAGGCGATCAACCCATCGGGCATCGGCACCTTTTCGACGATCTCTTCACTGCTGTCAGCATAGTCCTGGGCCTCATAGGGCGAGGCGGTGACCAGCGTCACTTCCAGCGGATGCGCCGCCACATCACTTTCACGCAGCACCACATAGACACAGGGAACTTTGGTGCTAAGCCCGTGCAGATAAGCCTCGGCATCCGAGCCATGCAACTCCAGTGGCAGGGTGGCCGCGTGGAACTCGCTGACCCCAGCCTCCTCGCGCAGCACCTGCCAATCGGCCTGCGCTGCACCGGGCAGAACTGCAATTGCCTTCCACGCATATTTTGCCCACCGGGTCACACCCGGCGCGCGGCGCAGAACAATGCCCATTGGCATCATGTCGAATTTGTCTGGGTTGTGGATCACGCGTTTGCGGCCCTGTTTTAGTCGAGTGGTGCAGTCAAGGTGCCGCAGCCGCAGGTCATTTCCAAAGCTGCAATTTACGGTTGACCAGAGAAATCGTCACATCGGGACAAATTGGACCACCCGGAATACCACCGCATGCCGGAGAGGACGATTTGTCCAATTCGACAAAATTACTCAAGTATCGAAAGAGTGCCCTAATGCGCGAATCACCCCCACTGATTCGACCTTCTGCGCCCCGAACCGGAGTTCCAAAACTTGTTTACGAACGCAGGGAATCATGCCTAGTTTGTTCTCCAAACCGGGGTCGAAACACCCCTTCTGCCAGCGTAAATGCAAGCGAGGAATACATGGCTAAGCAACTGATTTTATGCGATTGTTCAGGGTCGCAACAGATCGACGTCGCGGCTCTGTCGCAGGCCACTGGGATCAGCTGCTCAAAGCTGCACAGCGCACTTTGCACCAGCGAGATTGATGCTGCTGCCAAGGCAATCGCAGGGGGCGAGGCAACAATTTGTTGTGCCCAAGAGCAGAGCCTTTTTGAGGAGCTGGCGGGTGAAATTGGTGCCCCCGTGCCCGCTTGCCTCGACCTGCGGGACCGGGCTGGATGGACCAGTGATACAGGTCAAACCCTACCCAAAATGTCCGCGCTGATTGCCGAGGCAGGCCTTTCTGTCCCCGCCGCCAAAAGTTTGGATGTGGTCTCGGAAGGCTTGTGTTTGATCCT